>JGI24021J15306_10010603_pt1 | contig 11446 bp, 8 predicted proteins | sample Ectturendosymbi1_FD_15306 | JGI IMG/M metagenome (IMG submission 15306)
CGAATTCGGCCTGCAAAATTTCAAGATACTTAACCCCGACTTCCATCTCTGCCGGAACTAAGCCAAATAACATGCAGCGGCGTAAAATTAGCACTATAACAGTGATCTCATATCAATTAGCACTGGCATAACGTTTGAAAGGGAAAATTTTCTATGTTGTAGAGCATGTAAGGGCTCGCACCACCCTAGAAATTTCTTGACGCCCCGCTGGGGGGCCGCGTCCCCCCCGGTCAAGAACCACTGCCTTAGAACAATATTTTACCGAAAAACACCAGATTACATTTAAAAGTTTCAAATGATGGCTATCTCCGACAATATATTGAAATACTAAAAGGTGTCCACATCTTCATTTTGTCAAAAAATCGAGATGATAAAACATTTTTTTTACTTGGCCCACTAGCAATGCGTTATTCAGACATAATGAGATATTTATAAGTATGACTAAACTGTCTTAATTAACAGTGATCTCATATTTTATTGTGGCATGCTTTTCATATGTGCAGAGCGTTTTTCTACGTAATGTCCATGTTGTTAAAATATGACTGGTTACAAACTTTTGCATAGTATTTTGAAGAGACAAACTTTATTTGCTGAAAGGTTTGGCATCTCAACTGCAAATCCAAAGTGATGTCACAATACCTCGCATTACTTCAGACGCTTTTACCACATTCCATAATCTTCCTTTTTTCAGAGTTTGATTTTTCTCATTCACTATTATCTACGTATCATGTAATTCACTTCTTTATGAATTTTGACCAAGCTACCTTAACTGGGTAGGTTACTCTAAAGTAGAAAGTATCCATTATAAGTACGTTTCCGTAAGAAATAAACGAACAATGCTTTTCACTCTTCAGGTTTTGCTTAGGCCTAGAGTTGCAAGCTAGTTTTATCTGAAGTTACACTTGAAAGGATAGTCGCTGAAATCGTGAGTCCGAAATTCATAATTCAGTCATGGAACAAGTAATAAAGTAACACGGCAATGATTTGGTTCATCAAATCAAAGCACCGTCAAACGTTTGAAATCAAGGTGGTCCCAAATAGACAGGTCTCAAATGACAGGTCCCAAATAGACAGGTCTCAAATGAAGTGGTCTCAAATGAATGGTCTCAAATCAAATGGTCTCAATTGTCTGCACACCATTTTTCAGTATTATCGGTTTTCAAGTCTTGCTTGAAGAATATTTTTAATTCGAATTTGATAAATCTTCGAAACATAATAAAACTTGAGCGTTTTGCTTCGAGATAGGAGAAACCATGTAAAAGCTTCAATTATACTGTTAAACCATCGTTGACATGCGGAAATTAACTATATTTCTCAAATATTTTTGGTGTCAGATTTTTTTTTCCGGAAATGACAATGACAACGATTGCTTTTCGGAACTATCGATACGATTTTCAATTAAATTTGTGTTTTTTTCTCTTTTTTGGACATTTTATTTCACTTCTCCGTTTATTCTGATGACCTCATTAGTTTTTATGAAAAATTTTGCTTTTTCTTCCTCTGAAAGGGGAAAAGGAACCCATGAAAACACACTCATGTTGAACTTATTCACAATAAATGTTAGTGACGGTATTTACGAACCGCCCGTGACGCGAATCAAACGAAAGAGATGGATCACAGCGCAGGTGCGAAAGTGACTGATAATTTTTGGAGAAGTCATGCTTGCTGTCTACTTCTATTTGAGACACGTTGATTTATGTTGGAGTCTGTCAATTGCAAAAAAGCACTATTTGGTTTCCTGTTTAGTTCATTGTCGTCGGGATCAAATGGATCACCACTCGTTGTCAAGAACTTTTTCTTTGACTCAGCTGCGTGTTCTTCAGCAAACAGATCTTCTAATGCAGTATTCGAGATCCATTTGCCTCCAAAACTGATCTAAACTAATTTGGTTGAAAAAAGTCTAATGTAAGGCTTTTTCCAATTCGTATACTTTTTAAATTTTAAATATTTAAAATTTTCAGTTGAAATATATGGATAACCTTGCTTCTCCTCAAAATCTTGCTGGAGCTCCACAATAATGGAGGAATGCGTGAAAACGATGTTAATGACGATTATGAAGAAAATAATAATAATTTAAAATTGATCGAGTTTTGAGACCTGATTTTACATATGTTTCGGTAAAACTCTAGTAATGTGATGTTCAACATTGTAGTTTCTGTCGGGAAATACAAGTTTATATCAAACACCTGATGACAGAAGACTAAACCAGAAAGAAAAGTATAGTATAAAGTATCTTTCTCTTTTAAACAAAGAACGCTGGAAAAGAAATATTCCAACAAAAGTCCGTTTATGACTTTGGTCNATACATGGTCAAACTTAAAAATGGACAACTTAACAGCTCATATTTACGTGAAAATCCGCAGGGAAGATTTTTTTCTCCGCACGATTTGAAGGTCACTTCTTGCCCTGCAAAAGAAATTCTTATCACATTGCTCGTTGATGTGACTCTGTAAATTATTCACAAACAAAGTGTAATTTACTGGCTTTTGACTGGAATCGACACAAACGTCAATGTGTCATCGATGACGAATTAACTGTTGACGAAGCAAGTTTAGTCCGCGTTTCTAGCCGCCATGTTCACACCTATTAAGGTTGGAAAGCTCTTTTCACGAAACTAACAGGACGAAAAATGTGGTTAATTTCACTGCTGTTCATGCTTTGCAGCATCTTGGAGCCAACTCGACTATCACGTAGCGCTGACGTGGACATCGACAGCGTCACCAGCTCAAGAGTTCGTGCCGTCCTCATGCGTCAACGTTTCCATCCGATGTCGAGCGTCAGAGACCGGGCCATGCGAGACGTGCACTTCGAAAAGCGTTGACCTCTTTATCGCTTGACCGTTTCAGATCCAATCGCAAACAATCGCGTCACAAACGCGGCCATTTACGTTGCCATAGCGCAGAGCGGCAAAGGTGTTTTTCAAACAATTTCGTGCATTTCTATGATGTATTTGTGTCTACTGGCAATGCGAGAAAAGTAAAGACCGCCCGCTTGTTTGTCCGGCAGAAAATCGTTTGTTAAATTTCATGAAGTAATTTTGCTTAACGTGGGTAATTTTGCCTAACGTGGGATCTATGGCTTAATTTTGCCTAACGAAGTAATTTTGCGTAACGTGGGATCAATGGCTTCTTTCCTACAGATCTATGAAAATTTGAGGTAAACAGCATAAGGTTTTCTGTTTTGTAAAATTTTCTTTTAAATTTTCCCATGGAGTCCATGCTGACCCGAACCTTCTGCGGGGAAGTGCATTTTCAGTTTCAAGACCTGGTATCGGTCTTGAGACCTGTCTCGAGGCTTATTTTTGTGAGACTCGGTTTCGAAGGTTTCAGGTCTTGGGTCTCGAATGTGGTCTCAGTCTCGAGCTTTTCGTTNCAACATTTGAAATGCCTCACGCGCATGGCGGGAAAATATCCAGCAGCTAGTCTGTTCGCCGTTGGTCTTGTCCTGCAGAAAACAAAGGCGAAAAAAGTAAACAATGGATGAAATTTGACGAATTTGACGTTCTAACGTGCCGTTGACCTTTCTTTAGTTATTCCTGTAAATTTCGNATAAGGNCAGAAAAGACTGACACTTCTCTTGTTACGCTGTCATGTTGTAACCAGTCAATAGATGCTTTGGTTTGGGCGTTACGGNCTCAACTTCACCTCTGGTGAGAGTAAAGTTTGCTGAATTGCTTTTCGCTTGCATGCTGGNAAGACCATGTTGGAATGCAGGATGCCGCCAGATTTGAGAATTACGCAAAATCACAACTGCCTGATGAGCTACTNATGCTGTCCTACTGCAGTTCAGTACCTCAAGGACTTTCAGTGTGCCACGGCATTTAAGTATCTACACCAAAATCTATTGAAANAATTGGTAGTGGTACTAACCCTAACCAACAGATAACTCTGACAGGCCTAAAGCACACCAGGTTACAGAGGTCTTCACGGGCCTGCTTTTTTGCCATCCGGTCCAAGTCAGCTCACCATGATTAAGGCCAAGCACGACTCACTCAGTTTGTAATTCCAATTCTAGCCTGTCCCGTAATAATATTTACTCCAAATGAAAGGATTACTTTATTCAGTTCGTGAAAGATCATGGATCCACGCACGATAAACTTATTGTCTCAAGAAACTTGCACATAATGTGTGTTTTTATACAAATGCGTACAAGTGGAAAAAAAACGATGTCTCCGCTGGTTTGCTTCTCAGAAAAAATTCTGCAGTTATCAATAGTCTTGTGTTTTCATTTTATAGCCCGGCCAAGCACATCCATGGAAAAGATGGAAGTGTATAACCTCTACAGCCCATCTGTTCAGCCCAAAGACCGCATTGAGCTGGATTGGGTAAAGCTTTCGAGCCCAGGAAAAAGCCGACTGGGTTCTGCTTTCTTCTTTTTGTGATGATTCAAACTTGAACATATCTGCATTCAACTCACTAGTTTCCACAAACGCGACGGGTTCCAATCCATCAGCACCTTCTTTTTAATGGGAAATCAATTTTACGCAACACTATGCATCCTCAGTTTTAAAATCTTATTCAAACTTAAAAAGAATTTTGATGATAAATTATAACCCGTCGCCTTTGCTGAGAGTAGTTACATCTTAACGAGTACAAATTTCCGATAGCTTTCCAGCTTGACACCATATGAACGATAAACAATAATGAGGTAAAGGGAATTTCTCCAAAGAAACCCACAAAAATAGCTCAAACAATTTATCCAGTCGATGAAATAAANCTTTTATTTGTAATTCAATAAATTGTTAAGGACGGANCACTAAAGAGGTGTAATTGTTTTTTGAGATGGAAAAAAAANACTTTAACAAAGCTTAGAGGTTTGGGAACAAAATNTATGTGACTAAAACGTGAGATTTTAATCTGCTTGCTTCGAATGAAATCAGCAAAGTCAGCAACCACTATTTTCGGCAGAACAGTTTCTCCTCAAAAATGCCATCAAACATAACCAATGAGGCAGTAACCAACCGGCCATCAATTGGTTCCTCTTCAAGCAAACCGAGCATGATCAAATTTCTGAAATTCGACGTTGGCTTTTACCCACCTCTTGAACATCAGGATCATTTGAAAGCAGCAACGAATTTACAAAGCAATTCACAAATTTTACCCAGCACTTGACAAAAGAAATTGGCTTGAGAGAAAATCCTTGTTTTTCGACGAACAAAGCCAACTGCCTGAAGCAAGCCAGCAAGACGCATGGGATGCTGCCATGGGGTGTTTTGACAGTTCTGCATTCCGCTAACTACTTCATGATTTATCCTTGAACGACCTCGTGGGTTTGTTTGGAAGAAAAAGTGTTGGACTGTGCAAAGAGCATGTATTGGTTGTAGTGCAAGATGCAGGCGGAGAAAAATGGACAGAACAAATACATGAATAAATTGTAACAAAACACAGGATTGGAAACCACTTTAGATGTAAACATTGCGAAAACGGACTTACTTGACACGACCTTTTGCCAAAACAGCAGAAAGTCCCAGCCGTTCAAACAATAAAACGCTTCACAGTTGCGCCAAATGAAACCGTCCACCAACGTCAATCAAAAATCTGCCAATGATGATAAAGGAGGGAAATGCCCAGTCTCCACATAAACAAGAAGATATGCGACGAACCAAGTGGCCGAAATTCAATCTTAACGATTAGAAAACTGCACTGAAAAGGATACGTCATGGGGAAATTATTTGTTTTTTGTCATCCATATCAAAAGTACGTGAAAACCAATCTAATCGGAGCATTTCTGAAGCTCATAAACAACAACTTCTTCCTGAAAATCTATATCACAGAATGTTCAAATAAAACGTTTTGGAGATAAGCTATAACTGCATGAACAACAAATGTGATAAAAATAAAAATACTGAATTTCGTAACAGCAATGAAATAAATGAACCGAAATGATACAATTATCAGGAATAAGAATGCTCACCTGTTGGAAGATGACGAAAAAACACAGGCGTAGCCATTGGGGCCAGCGGGCATTACACCCCAAATTTTTAGCATATTTAGTTATTTTATGTTTTGACAAGAGGCGTCTGAAACAAAAATGCTGGTTCTCGCCTAAAGTTAAACGTTTTGAAACTCTATAATTTTGGGCTGGCTGCGCCACTGCGAAAGACGAGAGAAAAGCATGGTCTGCCAAACAATAGCGAACTGCTGATCCGAAACGAAAATTTATCAAGTCTTTGTCGCAAGATCCTTCAAAGATAAATATAATGAGCACAGGCCCAACGTCGTAAATAAATATTGCGCCGACCAGAAACTTCCAGATTTGGTCTGGGACAAAAAGAAGTGTACTTGAACGTTGGAACAACATAACGCGATGTGTGCCTTACAGAAAAAAACTGCAGATCTTTATTCTAGCTGACCCAAGTAAAATTATAAAGAAAATAATCGAAAACAACAACATGTCCCCTCAGGTTCAAACTTATCATTAGCACAGTTTAAAAGAAGACAATATAATAAATCCGACCTTCATCCAAGGGATGGAGAATACCAAGAAGGCAATTTATTTCAATGAAAGACTTCTGCAGCGGAATGAAAAGAAGTGTGAAGACTGCGATTCATTTCTGCATTGTGATACTTTCAAACTTTTCCGTTAGGTTGAGTCTAGCTGATGTTTATGTTTCGTAGATTGACGCCTTATGTCGCACGTGAGATATCGGTAATGCCATTGTTTAACCTATTCTAACAAATTTGTGTAAACTATTTCTTTTCCTCTCTGCCTTTAAAACGTTTATAACGTTTTGGACATATTTAATCTTGTCACATTCCGGCCAGACCAACTACTTGTTTATCAGAACCTGCCACGTTTTTCGCCACACAGCTCATGTTGACATAGCAAATCTTATTTTTAAAACATTAAGCGTCTTTTCAGTCTTGAAAGTTGTTAAAATAAAAAAACATAACATGCGCTTGCGTTTTACCGCAGTTGAAGTGTTTCCATACACTTCCACTGCATCATGCTGCGTACGTTGTGTACACATTTTACTGCACCTTCTTCACAGTCTTAGAAAAACGTGCTTTTCTGTCCAATTGACGTCTATTTTCTAAACCCAGGTATGTAGGAACCGACATGAGCGGGTGTTCAGAACGAACTTTTCGTGGTTAGTTTCAAGGAAAATAAATGCACTCCTGGTAGCTTGAGTGAGGATAAATTCTTTGACAATCTCTTCGTGGCAACGTTTCAAAATGGAAGTTTTACATAAACAGCAAATTCAACAGTTCTTTCAACGTTGGTGGTATGAGTCCAGAAAAAAGAGTTATGTTTACTGCAGCAGCACGAGTGACAAGGAAACGTATTTTGAATACCTTTCAGTGTGTTATATTCCTGAATTGTGAGTTCGAACGCTCAAAGATGTTTCAAAGCTGGGTGTTGAAAGTGTTGCGCATGAGCACATTTCACAAATTAATACTTTCAACGTCGACATTGAATTGTGCTGCTACTGATGTGTACTTGCCAAATAACATTCATGACATGCTCATCATGTCGATCAACTCAATTATTAGGAAAAGTAAGAAATAAAACACATGGACGCGCACACGTTGCAGAACTATCTGTGATTGTCTTGTTTCAATCTATCACTACTCTCGCTTTAGGAATTTTCTTTATGTGCGAAGACAGGTTGTCTGGTGCTGTAACGATGTTTAGCAGAATGCTGCCCCCGCAAGCGGTGATTCGTATTTCCAACAAATGACCGTTAAGGGGTGTTGCGAGCCTGAAGATTCTTCAAGATCGCTGGTTGACGACTTGAATTTGCCATCTACAGGTCTTTACCTTTCACGGTTAATGGCAAATGTCATGATTTAAATTTACTTCGAAAAAGCCGCCCCTAAACATATACGAGAGCATGTGCTGGAAATTATTCCAAGGAAACAGTTGTAATTGCGTTTTCCTGCAGTGACCAAATGCAAACTTTTTCAGATTTTGATTTGCAATTCGAACCAAGGTTGCCACGTAAACACCGTCGCGTGTTCTTCCATAAAACTCAAAGCAACGATGTTTTCATTGATATTAGAATAATTCATATCAACAAAATCTAAAGCATCACAATGAGAGAAAAATCAAAGAAGCGTGTAAAGAAACTTTTTTTCCGAACAATCAGAAAATCTTGCTAGTTTTCTGGTGAGATACAAAAAATGCAAAAATAACATGTTTTTCCTCGGGCTGACATTTTGCAGATTTGATGCGACTGCTTACACCGTCCACCTGGCCTTTGTTTTACGAAAGAATGACGCAAACCTTGTTCTTATTGACAGCTCATACCAGGGGCATACCGATGTAGAGCAAGGGAGTAAAATACCCCGGGCGCCGAATCACAGGGGGGATGCCGAAGAGTTCCAGCAAGGTCACAAGTTCTTTCGACAACACAGTATATTTGCTCCCGAAAGACCTTAGGTTCGAACATGGGGACGCCAAATTTATTTCTTGCCCCGGGCGCCATATAGCCACCCACCTTTTACCCACTTTGCGGTTGTTCCACAACACATTGCCCGCCGCGCGCCAAAGCAAAAACGATGAGTGAGCAGGTCAAGCTGCAATTTTTACGCCGTCAACGCGTTAGTTTTATCCCTACTTTACAAAAGTTTCAATCCGTACCCACCACCTTTTTTGTGAAGCGTGAGATTTTGAGTAGCACCAACCGTCAGCAACTGTTCGTCGAAACTGCTGCAAAACGCAGGGCTGAACTTCAAACCTAATATCGTTTTTTGATTACATTCTCTGCCAAAGTTTCTTATAACGTCTTTTCATCGGTTGTAAAACAATTTATAATTCTAGACATGGTGGCAAATGTTTTTTGCACACTGAATTCGAAATGTCCATTTAAAACCTAACTGCCTCTGATTTTATTCAAAGTTTTTGGTTTTGGCGCAGGCCTGCGACAAATAAATAACATTTGTTCACCGACTTCGCTGGGTCTCTGCAGTGTTTCCATTTCGACGAAAGGTGGCGCTACAGGGCTGCGGCTTACTTCCAGACCGCCTTTAGGCCACTGAGACATGGACCTCATTACTCGCCTTCCAATCGCAATCATACGATAGAGGTCAATCGTGCTACCTCTGGAAAGCATGCTGTACTCAACTGCAGCCTGCACTGGAACAATTGTACGTGAGCTGCAGAGAATCTTGGTACACGGATTTAGGAATGGATGCGTTTCGTAGAATTCTGCCACTTCAATTTCTATTAATTCGTAGTTAATCTGTACTTGCAACTTAGCATGTTCAGCAGAAACAGTTTTTCTCACGATTTATTTCTTTGATATTTCTCATTCATTAATTACGTCTTAAATGACATCACCTTGTTATAAAAAATATATATTCTGTAGACAAAATTTAATCTGCAGGGACGTTAACTGAGGTCTCTTTCAAAACAATTGTTATCTGCAGGTTTTTGTAAAGACATTCACATTTTCATAAACTTATTTTGCATATATCTGGCAACACAGTTCGATTAGAACGTCATAAACGCTTTGTAAAACTTCAGTGACATTCAATCAAAACCATTGGGAACATCGTTTCTCATCTCTGGTATTTTTCCGTCAACGATTTACACAGTTCACTGCACTTCAAAGGTGTTCTCACTTTGGGAAGAAAACGGGGGAATTCCTTATTAGCTGACTGCTCCCCATGACAAAGCGGCACCGACATCGCCTCGGCAACTTTTTTGAGGCCATTCTGGTCACCAAGCCATTGTAAAAGGCCCATTTAAAATCTGAAATATTGACTGTGTTTGAAAGCCCCGTTTCAGGAACACGGAATATTGAATCTCACGTAGCGTATCGCTTCGCCAATCTGTGCCCTTTGTTCTGTTTGTGGTCACGTATGGTTACCAGTCAAAAGTGCTTGAATTTGGCGACCTGCTGCAGTGTGTTGTCGCTTGCTTGCTGCGTATACCGACTTGGGTTTCTGTGAAGACATAATATCTGATGGGTTCTTTTATTCTAAATTCGTTCCATCTTAAAAGCACGCATATGCAATTTGATCAGGTGAATGTTTATGGCCCATGTGCAGAAGATGTAAGTAGCAGCAAATTTTTTACAAAGAGCAAAACCTTGATATTGCATCTTCCAACAATCTCACCTCCGTTCACTGCCTGGCGCCTGATACTCAATTCATAGAAATTACAAAGAGGAGTTCCGACACCCACTGCGAACGGTATTGACGTGACACTCCTGACACGGACACAAACTCCAGAGCAAAATTGACAGGATTTGACGGCCAGCAGGTGATGGTGGTCAACGCCCTACTCTTACAAAACTCCCAAGTTTTTTTCCGAGTAACGCTGTCACTTTTTCTCGAGGTCGGCAAAGAAAGCGTGACATCTCTGGTATACTCACAATATCTTCCAACATATATTTGGGGAGTGAAAACTGGCGCCAGAGCTAATTATATCGCGGAACCTTTTTTGAAAGCATTTGGCATGCACGTCTTCCAAGTAGGCTAAGAATTAAATTTCCGTGGTGTTTGGTGCATTTTTTGTATCTACTTTCTCCTGTACAGGAAGATCATACTAGTTAGCAATTTATTGTCCTATTTCGGAACAACAGGACACTTGGCACGCACTGGTCAGCCAAAGAACTCCTCTGTTCAGGTTTTTGAGCATTTGGAGTTAGATTTCATTACGACCTGCTTTCAACATTTGTGACAGTTAAGACGGCCGCGATGATATTATCTTCCTCACCCAGACGCACAGCTTGCGCGTCTGATTGTATGCGTGTGGGTTTCACAGATTTTTAACATTTTCTCCCCATCGTCCAAGGATGCTTTCCTTATTGGTGAATGGGACACCGTTTTAATCTTTGATGGATATATCAATGTTATTAGATCTTTAGAAGTGACGTCGGATGGTTTGCCAGAAACGTTAGTTGGCTTGCCAGTAATTGGCATCTAGTTTATACCCAATATTCTCCCAAGATTGGGTTTTGGATATTTTTTACCACAGGACTGCGGATTTTCGTTCGTCAGCGTACCGCGAATGCAAAGAAGGTTCTAGATTTTTCTGAAGCCAAGCCATTTAGTTACTTTCTTTTTTCCAATGGCATTTTTCACCTCCTGGTTTTACCAAGGTTACGTTTTTGTCATCTGTCTCCACACTGAAAAGTTTTTGTCAACATACCTGAACAGCCAATAAAATGTCAGCTGTTTAGACAAACCCCTACTCCTCTTTTGATACCGTTGTGCACAGTGGTAGCTATTGAAGCAAGGTCAATGCTCTGTTGTCTGCAAAGATCTTTTTTACACAATTGTCCACCAAGGCCTGTTAGTTTATTTGATAGGAATACACTTACACGTTCCCATAGGCGTAGGGGAAGGCATTTTACTGGGGGGCGGAAAAAATTTGCCCTGAAAATAACAATTTGCCCTGAAAATAAACAGTATGCCCCGAAACTAATTTTTTATTTTAATCTGAATTGGGCCTGAAACCCCTTGTAAAGCTGTTCTATATAGTTGAATTCGTTTAT
>JGI24021J15306_10010606_pt1 | contig 11443 bp, 6 predicted proteins | sample Ectturendosymbi1_FD_15306 | JGI IMG/M metagenome (IMG submission 15306)
AGGGAAATGGTGCGTGAAAATAAAAAAGTGGAGGCGATGCCAACTTGCTATTGCCTAACTTTTATGTGTTGCCAGCCTTGTCTTCCCATTTTTCAATATTATCAAAATTTTGTATCATGAACACCCTTTCGCATTTTCTCCTGCTATGTCAGTCATGCCGTAGTCTCAGGAGCGTAGGCCTATCCTTTGGTGACCGTATCTTTGGCTTGAACAAAGTGCTTATCACGGTTGGCTGAGAATGATGACGTCATCAAAGGGGCCCCCCTTTTTAGTCTTGCCTCGGGCCCCCCCAACCTTAAACCCACCACTGCTTGAAAGGTATCGCTAGGAGTAGAGGCGCAATTCGGAAAAGTGTCAGGAACAACATTTTCAACATAACTGACTTAATTCAAATCATGAGAAATGGATTTTGGAATTTTTGATCTTCACCCTGTTCCGTCAATCGCACATGAACGAGATCGCTCTCTGATCAGTGTCACTCGAGAAGTGTCTGCCTTTGAAGAAATGCGGCCAACGGCGAACATCTTCGATACTAGTGGCTTCTTTCTCGATAGCCGGCTAATGTTTTTCGCAAGGGTGGAGAGTACGAGACATTAATGGGACACGGTGGCCACCTTGTGATGGAATCGCAGCTATAGCGTAGTCTGAACGCCATATTGCAGCTAGAGGTGTAGCGTCAAAGTAACTGTTTCAGATTTCCACCACCTTCTTCGAGAGTAGCCTTAGTGATAGATCACCTCAGCACTCGTAAATCTTTTGCAAGTAATGAATTCTCATGCGTCTATAGATCTTTGTCAACCAGAAACCCCGTTGGCGACCACGAACGGAAGCCTTATATATTGGTAAAAACAGCCATCAGCTTCAAAAGCGGCGAAATGATTTTTCCCGGATAAGAGGGTACTTGATGATAGGCTTGTCGCAAATCTATCGAACTGTAGTATTTGTTTTATGCTACCTTGTTTACTAAATCTTCGATATTAGGTAGCGGATAAGAGTCCAACACGGCGAAGCGGTTAACAGTAATTATCAGCTGTTAACCTCTTTTTTTCCTTGTGCTTGACAACAAGGAGCTGAGCTCTCCACGGCGACCTTGATGGTTCTATGACTTGGACAGCAAGCAAACGGCCGACTTCGGCTACGATGAAATTTTGGTCTTCATTGTTAAAACGACGAGGCTTGAAAGCCACAGGCTTGGTATTAGGTGGTAGAAATTCTATCAGATGGGGTGCTTCCAACCTTGCATCAGCGACAGATCGTCGTGTAGTGTGAGCTGTCAAGTTGGCATCTATAGTTAGAAAATGTGCTGGTCCGTCCATAAAAACGTGACAGAAGCATTCCTTCTCATAAACTCTTGACCAACAGTCACGTTGGCAAACAGCTTATGTTCAACTTGGAGTGAGGCATTAAGTTGTTGGCGGCCTATCAGGTTCAGGACACCAGACAATTTTCTAGTGTCTGCAGTGAAACCTCAGAGGAGGCCATCCCGGTCGAAATAGCTCTTCCTGCTATAGGGAATCCCGATTTCTCAACGACGTCAGTGTCTACGAAATACTCCGAAGCGCCTGAGGCAATAAAAACATGGACTGGGTTGAATTCTAACGATCCGTTTACGACAGCTGACTTTAGGCTTGAAGGAGCACTGGCCAGTAGAGATCAAGACAGCAACAGCTAAATAAGATTGCTTGCGGTCATCTGTTGATTCATGTACCTCAGTCGACCTACATTTAATGTGAATATTGGCTTCGTTTACCACAAGTATTCTAGTATAACAATTCAAGTTACGGGCAAGGCACTGAAAAGGGCTGCTGCGAGTTTTTCCGCAGCAATAAAGTACGTTACTCTTTCCAAGATAATGTTGTTTGAGGGTCTCAACTATTTTGTAATAAGTAAGAGTATCTTCCTTGTAGGGGAAAGATGTAGGAAAAAGACAACTCACGATGATACGTTTAGCGTAGCCTACACCTCGGAATAGTGCTCACTGCGAAATTCACGGAGACGTGGGAGGTCGTTGACAGTGCAGACCCAATACACAAAAACTCTCGAACAACATCCGGAGCTTCAGGCTCAACCGGAAATTCCTTTTTTTCACAAAGCTGCCTTTCCATTCCGATCAAGAAAACAGTTCTTGAAATGTGACAAAACGCAGTGCCGGATTAACAATAGTAGCAGATGTAGCAATTGCTACGGGCCCCGCGCTTTTGGGTGGCCCGCGGTCTTCTGCAATAAGTCTTATTTATTACATTATATATAAGATTTTTTTTTCAGTCTAAGAAGTCGGTATTTTCGCTAAGTTTGCCATAAGTAGTAAGCGAAGGTTTTCAATTAAACACTGTCTGTGTCCAGAAATTCTTGTTTCATTCTTTTTGTACAGTTGCGTAACAAAAGGCAAACTTAGCGAACTTATCGGTCAAAAGGCAAACTTAGCGGTCAGCAGTATTGCATTTCAACTGATTTGCTGCTAAATCTAGCAGGATTTTCTTGTGAGTTGTGAATTTTTCAATCTAAAGGTTATCTGGTTATCTAGCAGGATTTTACCAACCGTTTGGAAGGTTTAACAGGTAACAAATTCCTGACCAAAGCTTGTTTCAACAGTTTTTCAAGGTGAAAACTTTTACACCTTTTTCATCAAAAGATATACTTCTCTTCTTTATGAGGTTTTTAATTGGGTAACACCAGGACAGAGCACAACGAGCTGCCTGCCATTATGTTGAATTTTTATTATGCTCCAAGCAGAAAATAGTATCATAATAACAAGTAATTAGATGGCTTGGTGAAGCCTAATTAATTTGCTTGTGTGCTTAGTGAGTGCGTTAGGTTAAAGACAACATTGGTAGAATACGTATCCCACGGCACGATATTTCCAAGTGGTTCAGTTACTCTAGTCTAGTTAGTAGTAATGTCTAGTAGAAAACTTCCTGGCAAACCAAAGCTGCCAAAAGTTTGGACATATGGTTGCAAAATTCAGAACTTAAAAGTTGGCTCAGTGCTTACTGCCTATCCTGCTGATTCAAGATAAGCCTTTTGCGAAGTTTGCAGCAATGCAACCATAGCGAAATATTGCGACTTCAAAAAGCACAACTGGTAGCAAAAGCACTCAAATAAGACTAAAGAACTTTTTGCATGCCCCCTAATGTAACATGAAGAGTTAAGTTACAAAGACCAGACCCAGAAAGTTGTATAGGCTGAAGCCATGCTCAGATTGTTTATCACTGACCGTTGTTCTACTGTACAAAAACATGCAACCATTTGAAATAAGAGATCGTCAAGAACAGTGTGTCATACAAAAATCGAAGTAAGCTGCAGTGACGTTTCTCAAAATGTGACCAAAAGAAAAGTATTGGCCAAAAAAGTGTGTTGGCCAAGACCGGCATTTTCTCCCCATGCATATTGAGAACGAGAGCAAGACGAAAAATGAATATATTGCATAACTTTATAGGTTTCTTTTAAAATCATGTTAAAAATAACAGGTTTTTAACAGAATTTAGCACATCTTAGCTGAAAATTTGCGACAAGATTTTTAGCTGAATCTAGCAGTTTTTGTTGACATCATTTAGCAGATTTAGGTCACAACCATCTGGCAACACTGGCGGTCAGCAGTGTTGTGATGCAAACAAGAGAAAGCATGCAGAGATCAAAGCTATAGTAACACGGATGCCTGCACGCTTTATGATTGAGCAAGTGTTGAAATGTAAACTAAGGGCCCGCGCTCTTGAAATGCTACTGGCCCCGCGCTACCTTTATCCGGCACTGACAAAACGACCTTTTGATGCAAGTGGCAGTAGTAATAGTTACGAAACTTTTGAAGAATTGAATTTCCACTTGCTAAAAATAATGAACAAACATGTCGATAAACGTACGGCAGAAACAGCCAGTCTGATGGCGAAAGCAACACAGTCGAACACAGTGGCGGATCCAGGGGGGCATTTTGGGGTAACTTTCCCACGAACGGCTGTGGTGCCCCCCTAAAATGACGCCCTCTAATAAAAATGCGCCCTTTTTGGCGCATATCGAAGTAAAAACAGAGGCAAAAAATACTAAACAAAAAATGCTTTACACTTCATTGAACTTCGGGGATTATGCGACGGACTTTAACCCAGCCTTTTCGCGATTAAAATCAACATTGCCATTGTTTCGTAATAATACTCCTGTTCCCTTATTTCATTCCTGCATGAGAACTGCCCAGCACTACAAACGCGATCTCTTTTGCTAGCACCACTGGTGCCAAGCGACGCCTGGTGATTTTTCACTAATTCTAATGGTTTTTAGACTGGCCTAGTGATCTAGTGATTTCTCAGTCAAGTGATTTTTTGCAAAGTACGTGTCTGAAGAAGATCGGATGCTATTTTTCTGACTATTAAACTTTTCAGCTTATTTTTAAAGATTTTCAGCCTTTCTAAATCTACAAACAATTCATTCTGTGAATTGTTGTTTGAACATTTGCACCAACAGAATGTATAAGTGCTTCTAATTTGAGTTTCTCATTGTTTTCACTTCCGTGCTGTTTATTGCTGCGTTATAAGCCATGACCGTATTTTAATTTATGTACATGAAAACTGCAGTGAAAATAATTGTTTACTTTGTTATTTTCATCAATTTCACAATTGGGCCTGTTCGAATTACTGCGATGACCATCTCACGGAAAATTTGCGTGGCAAATAACACAAGTCGGTGCATAAATACCATGGTTTGCACATGTCAATTTTTGGTTGAATGGGAAGGTTTTAGTTTAGCTCATTGTTTCTGTAACACATGGCACCATTGATTTTTTTACATCGAACGGTTTAACATTACGTTGCTCTGACATCACGCTCAAGTGTAGTGGAGATTTTTTGTCGTATATCTGAATATAATCGAAAGAAGCAATCAACTTAGAGTGCTACTGGAGAGATAGTAATGGACAAAGAGGTGTGATCCCTTTTAATTCGCCTTACTTTGGCTTGGCAAGTTCAAGACGTCAGATTGCTTAATTGGGAGACTGACCTGTGCTCCTGCAACAACTAGGTTGACCTCTCAACTAGCAGGGCGTCGCTGAGGATCAGCTTCTGACCTTAGAGATTGAAAATAAGTCTTTTGTAAAAATTGAAATTTAATGCTCAATCCAAATAAATGTCCGATATCTGGTTAACTATTAAAGCTTGAACTACTTAACTTGTGTGTTAACATTTAACACTGTATAACTTAAATTACAGTAGAACCTACAGTTTCATAGATGTATGTTTAATAAGCAGTCTACTTTGACTCATGAAGCAAAAACTGTTCTGAAATTATTTAATCAGTAGCTGTGCAAAATTGTGTGAAATAATCACATGACATGTTCAAAGCATATGACAACTTTGGAATGCAAGACATTTATTTAAATTGTACAGATTTAGCTAATTCCACACGTTTCGCGAAACATGTGCAGATTTAGTTAAACCTGTCCTATTTAAATAAATCTGCGTCGTTTCATCTAAATCTGGCTGATTTAGCACTTTTTTGTGCTAAACCTGTCCGATATAATTTTTTGCGAACAGCGCCCCACAAAAACCACCATGCAGGTACGAACAGCAATCACCACAATCTCAACACCAAAATCTTCCCAGCACGAAATTTTGTGCTCCGTCGGAAGTGTCGCTAGCAGAGGTGGCGGAGTCAGATTTTCAGATCCCAACTCCGTTCGTGTTCCAAAGTTTTTGAATCTTGATCATTTCCGATATTTTTTTTAATTTGATAAATCAACTTGTCCAAATTCCACACACCATCAATGCAACCGAATTCCAGCAATATTTTAACTATGAAATAACATTTTTCGAATCCACGNAGACACCTGCTATTGCCGAAAATAAAAAGTGACTCTGGTTCCGGATCCGGTTTTTCAAAAAACTTTGGGCGCGGATCCTAAAAAAAACGAAAAAGCCTGTCAAAGTTGACTCCTCCTCGCCGGATCCGTGGCCACCTGGAGCCACTACTGGTTTTCAAGAGTAGTACTGCTCACTTTTATTTCACTACTTATTCAACATTAGCGGTTTCCATTACCTAGCCAAGAGCAATTTAAACCAAAACGTATTTACTCACCTTCCCATTTCGACGACGAATGGCTTCACACAGCTGAACAAACGAGCTTCCATGAAAATCACATCGGTCCAACAAAATTTTTTGCATGTGGTCAATTTGTTTGGCAAAACCCTTGACGTCTTCCTCGCCGATTTTTGAACCTCTCACTTGGACACCTTTCATCTTTACGACAAATTTATTAAAAATGTTTTCACGTGTGACCATGACCATGGTCTACCACTTTGTGTTTGTTGCACTTGACATTTCATTAAAAATGGTACTTTTGAAAAATACGTTTGATACATTAAAAGCATGTCAATTCGGTTAACTTTATTCGCACAAAAACTATTTAGGCCTGAGATTCCGAAATGGGCGTGGCGACGCCGTGGCTCTTCCAAAATTAATGAAGCCTGCTTGCTATTTGCAAGATTCACTTTTCTTAAGTAAAAATACTCACCTGCAAAAAATATTCAGAATTTTTGTTTCATAATCGTGAATGCTGATGAGTTAACATAAGATTTGTTTTACTTTCATCATTGTGATTTTTAAATTTTAAGCCTATTTTAAGTTTCCAACGCTTCCACTTTGCGTACAAAGGAAAAGCGTAGAGGCCACATTATCGACTTCAAATACATACGACAAACTGAGTGCTCATGTTCGGCTAACGAAGTTATACTATGGTGCAAATGAAGTCGTTCCAACAAACAAAATCTGAAATGTCCATGTGCACGTCAATCTGGAGTAAAATATTGTGAATGTATTTTTAACCTCTTCTCTGCGACGTGATCAACACCATCCAATTATTTTAAAATCATTGTCATCCTGTCAAGCAGACTTGAATCAACTAGGCTGACAATGCAGGTCCAAAGCCTCACTTAAAGCAGCGGTCCCATGAAGGAATACAGGTTAGAAACTTTGCTGCATGACTTTCAGTTATATAGCTGTATTTTTGCAGCCGCTACATTATAATTCTGTCCATGCTGCAAATAATCAAAAGTAAACTAAGCTGCATCGCAAGAGTTTATACACTTTTAGGGTAGTAACAGATTTTCACTGATTAAAATTATTCACAATTTGAAACGGTTACTCATCATTCTAATCACTTTTACCTCATGTTCGTGGGTATTAACTGCCGCCATTAAAATTCGAAGAGAATCTCCCTGAAGTATAGTTCCGTTTGCCGTAGAACTGTGCTCCATTTCGATCTGTCGAGGAATGGAAGGTTCAATGCTCAGCGCATGAGCGATTGCACAAGCATCGCTTTGGCTGAGAGTGAGCGGTAAAGTCAAGCTCTTCGGGAGACGTTCAACTACATCTTGATTCAGAGAAGGCTGATTTGCTTCCAATGCCCATCGGCATGGTCCAGTTATATTTCCATAATCCAAAGCATTTTGATGAAATATGCGCAAAGTTTTGCATTTGCTGGAAAGCAACGAAGCATCTGATTTACGTTGAAGGCTTTCAAACAAGGTCATGATTTTGTTCATTACTTCATCATTTTGAAACCCAAAAGCAAATTTCAAGACTACTTTCCAACGAGTACCTGAAAGAACTTTTAGCACCTCCCTAAACTGTTTTTCGTCGGCAAGGAACATCAGCCACATTGCAGCAAAAAATTCTTGCCACAAAAGATGAGTGAAAAAAAATCTTTTTTCTCCTTCCAAAATGTTTTCACCGGGAAGCCGAATAGATGCTGCTTTTGCCAAAAAAAATTGCCTTAAAATTTCGTGTTTCAAATTGATCAAATCTTTTTTGTCGAAAATGAATTTGTTTTCTTTCATTCCACTCACAGCCAGTTTAGCCAACTCTCTTATAGTTTGAAGAAGTTCTGCGTGCAATTCCTTGTTTCTTCTCAAAATATGCAGAAGATTTTCAACGAAAATCAATGTAGACGTGATTTTTGAAGCATTTTCAGAAAATTTCATCCACTTTAGTACTTGCACGGTGATGTTACACTGCAAAGGATTATAGCAGAGAGAACGCAGATCTGGATTTGCGTCAAGCTTTTCTTTCACTTTGGCATATTCTGCATCACTCTTGTTGCACAGCAGGAAACCTAGTCTTTCTTGTGATTCTAGGCTCAGGCCCAAAATCCGTACATTGAATTTCGGTTTGAAATCTGCATGGAGATTCAAAAATGCATCAGGGCGTGAGGTGACAACCTTTTTAGCATTAGGAAAGATGCGACCTGTAAGCAAATTTTTAATTATCACATCAGGAGTGGCATTGTCGTACAGCCCCATCTGTGAAGCAGAGTCTAGTGGACTTGAAAAAAGCTTGTCTTCAGCTTCATCAAGACCATCAGCAATAATGTACACTTCACACGAATCGTTTATCAGTGCTAACAGCTCTTGGTCTTTTTCGTGTTCAAATTTCCAGTTGGCTACCAGGGGTTTAACAAGAAACTCTAGTACATTCGTTTTTTTATTGACATCCATGTCTCTAAACTTCACATGGAACAGGTAGACGCTTTTTTCGTCATCTTGGAAAGCATTTGTTGCGTTCAGTCGAAGCAATTTTTTTGATAGGTTTGTCTTCCCGGCTCCAGGCTCACCTATTATTCCTACAGACGTACCTCCACGTTTTTCTGCTTCATTGAGCAGTTTTGTAACTTCATAAAAAACAGATGAACTTTTTCTCAAGTGCTTTTCTACGACACTGCTTCCATCAGAACTAGCACCAAAGTCCTCTCCTCCTTGATGTTCCTCGTAAGATGCGATTTCCAGAGAAACCTGACTATTTTCCTCCAAAAAATTGTTGTGACGAATGGCTTTTTGCAACTCATTTCTCAATCTCCAACCTATGAAACAACAAACTATTTTTAACAACCTCACAAATCATTGATTCATGTACAATAACATGTTACAGTATTTAGTCGATTGTAAGCCGCCCTCACAAACCATTGTAAGCCGTCCTCACAAATCATTGATTCATATACATTAACACGTTACAGTATTTACTCGATTGTAAGCCGCCCTTAATTATAAGCCGCCCATGATTGTAAGCCGCACGAAATCAAGGCCGGTGCAGACTATTCAGCCGGTATGGCCATTGCTGTACCTCTTTTCTGACTCAAGAATACGTTTCAGTTTCAAAAAACTTGCCTATAAAACTGCTGATAGAAATTGGAAAGCGCATCGTTCCTCAGCCCACAGAAGTTAAATCCATCGATCATGCATGGATATTGAATACTGAATTAGAAACAGGTTTGGAAATCTACACAGACGATCTTCCGAAGTAGGCCCGGATTTACAATGGGGCTAGCGGGGCCCCCTGGCACACGGGGCCCCGTATTCCTTCCAAAAGAATTTATAATCCTGCAGAAATAGCTTGCATCCTTGTCGCACAAGCTTTGCAAATGCCAGTACTTTGTTCAACTTGTCTGTAATATGCATAAATCAAAGTATTGTATTTCGTATATGTTTACAACGTGGTTAGGGGTGCCAACCATAACGTAAAATTACAATGTAAACGCTTGAGTTGAGGCCTGTTGTGTTCGTAGCTCATCTGCGCCTGCTCTCAGAATGTGTTCAGACTGGAACGTGAGACTCGCTGAGGCTATTTTCAGGTCCATAGTTAAAAATGCTAAACATTTTAAATGCTACAGATATGTTTTATCGAAACGTCTAACGTTTATTTTTGACACAATATGTTTAGAAACGTTTTATTCATTACGATGAAACCTGATAAAAATCACCACATTTTGAACGAGTTTTGTCTTTTCACAGCTTGGAACACGTTACCGAGTGAACCTCGGTAATTTTTTTTCGCAGCTTGTTATGTTTCAACACAAAATGTGGATTGGAAGAAGTTAAAATTGTTATGCTTTGTTCAGTTACAGTAACATCTGATAGCCTGAAAGCTTTTGAGAATTTTTATATGCTTCTACCCTACTACGTAACATTAGTGATATTGACCACTTCAGAGCTACTTCCAAGTTGTTTCACCACTCCACATACGCAGAAACAGTTTTGGACTGGGCTTCGTGCCAGTACCGCATTACGCAAAAAGTCAATCTTGCGTGAAAGCGGTGTCACCTGACCTGCGATAGCGTAGGGGTATTGATTTACGCAGCCGTTCGTTGTTACGCCATGCGATGTGCTATAGTTAGGATTAGCCCATATTTAGGATTATTCCAGTCATACCTTCCAAACTCAACTGCGTTTTGTAAAAGTTAAGATAAACTCAACATCACCTTCCATAAAGTTATCTCCCTCGTTTCTTTGTTATTCCTAGTGCGAGGTGCAACCGCACCAATCTCTCTCTCTTCGATGGACGTCGAAACGACGAATCCGATCCATCATCTTATCTTTGGAGGTGGGATTGTTCGTGGCTGTACAGTCCTATGCGTGATGGACATGTACGGCTACAGGTGGGACACAGATAAGCGGAGTTGTTTTCTCTGTTCCCAGCAGCATGCTCATGCCGTCGACGACGACGCTCATCTTTAGTTTTATCCTGCGTTGCTTGCATGAAGAGGATACAAGCAGTACAAATGTCTCGCTAGCCCTTGCGATCCGCTTCTAATGTTTCCAGTTGGTCAGGAGGAATAGTATTCTTCTTTAGTGTTGCCTTCAGACAATCCTTAAAACGTTTCAACTATCCGCCAGTAGATGTCCGTCCCCTCTTTTAGCACACGTCACGGCAGTCGGTTTTCCGGCATTCGAATGACATGCCCATCTGAGCTGGCGCTCAGCAATGATGGCCTCCATTGGAAGGCAGCGGGCACGGTGATGGATCTCTACGTGGGGGATTTTGTCCACACCAGTATAGTCTAAGCATTCGTTGAAGGCAAGAAATGTGGAATTGTTTAAGAGTCTTGATGTGACGGCGATATAGGACCCAGGCCTCGCAACCATAAAGTAACTTTGAGACACAGACAGCCTTGCAGACGGCCATCTTGGTCTTGAGGTTTACGTTTAGGTTCAAAAAAACTCGTTGTGAGTCGTCCAAAAGCAAATGAAGCAAGGCGTACGCGACGCTGGATGTCAGGTGACAGACCAAGCTTGTTGTTTAGGACAGTGCCCAAGTATACAAACTCATATACATTGGCGATGGGGCAGTCACAGATGTTGAAGACAGGTGGAGCAAGATTTGAGGAAATGCACTGCTGTAGTATTTCGGTCTTTTTAATATTAACAACAAGACCAGCACGACTGTATGCATCAACCATGCCATCAAGGGGTTGCTGAAGGCCATCAGCAGTGTGACTTACTAATGCCGTATCATCAGCATACTGAAGCTCATAAGAATGGGTAACAGATGTTTTGGATTGGGCATTGATACGACGTTGGTTGAACAGGTTGCCATCGAGGCGATACTTGACGGAGATCCCATTGTCTTCGAGGAAAGAGTTACGAGTATATAGTGCAACAGCAGTCATGAAGATGGTTGAAGATGACAGGTGCCA
>JGI24021J15306_10010608_pt1 | contig 11442 bp, 9 predicted proteins | sample Ectturendosymbi1_FD_15306 | JGI IMG/M metagenome (IMG submission 15306)
AAACGTCCACAAACCAAGTATCACGCTGATACCATGACCAATTCCAAAGTTATTAGGTCAAAAAATGTCAAAATTTATCATTAGGTCTAAATTTATCGTCAGGTCAAAATTTGTTGCATCGCGTTTTTTTTCGTTTGATCGACATTTTATTAAAGCTGCAACAACAGATGTTGACATGGTTTTGCAAGTTCAGTTGAAATTCTGACATAATATTGGATTTTTTTGCGTCTTCTGATATAATAATGTTGTTTTGCCGCTACTGGACGTTTGAAAGTACGTTAGGCGTGGTAGTGCTTGGTGGTAAAGTATATCAATGTAGAACCTCCTCTGTGACTTCAGGAGATATTCCTCTTGTGCGTTGGAGTGATTTTCGTCAACGGTTTTTTGCTTTTGTTTTCGCTGGATGTTTCACACTTTTAATTTTTGTTTCCTTTCAACAGCAAAAAATATTTTACCTATCAATACTATTTCTTATATACAATTTGTATTCTGCGTTTCAATTGCAAACGCAGGAAATTGATAGGTCAAAATAAAGTCAAAATTTGTAAATTATAAAGTCAAAATTTTTGGTTTTTAGGTCAAAAAATTGGTTGCCTTAGTATTAAGTAATTTCTACCAGATTACTTAAGTAATCGAAGTGCAGCATAGCAAATCAGGAAAGTCGACATTTAGACTAAAAAACATTTAAACATATCAAAATCATTGCAATATTTAAGTCAGATAATGGGCGATTCAGACAAAATTCGCAACTGTTGGCCACGATTCAATTTAAGGAACGAGCTTTTAGCTCCAAATCATAATCACAATAACAATCAACAATTGTGACTCACAAAGCGCTCTGCACAGGCAAGGAAATCATTCGCCTCAATGGCTTATTTTACGTGTGATGATGCATGTCATGTATAATATTGCGTTTACCGCAACAGGCGTGGCTTCTGAAACGTAGCTTCATAACTTTTCTAAAAGAAAATTACTTGAAATACCAAGAAATGGCAGAATTACTTAATCAAGTAGTAAGTAAAGGTTTTCAAGTAAGTAATTAAGTAATATTCAATTAAGTAATTAGTTAATTGAACCCAGCGCTAGTTGGTTGACTAGATCACCTGCATGGTTTTGACCAATCCTATGTGGCAAAGTGACAACCTTTGTTTACATTGATCAGTTGTTTTGTCATTGTGTTTTCATTTATTCTAATTTCCACTGACGGTTGGTTACTTTTTAGCATGATGGCTTTCTGCTTTGTTTCTGCTTATCAGCTGAATCACATGAAACAATAAATCTCTCTCCAACCTCCCAAAACCATTTCAAAATGCACCGTTGGTTGCAGCAAAGAATTCAGCAAAGCGTTAAGGCGATCTGTTGTCGTTTAATCGCAATTGTCATGGAAATCTTTTGCAAACCAAGTCTTATGAACTTCCAGTAACTTTTTGCCCTATTAATCGAATTGGAGAAAAATACAAGCGAACAAATGCGACTTATGGACTTAACATTAATCTTATATAAAGAAGTAGTGAAACCTTGGCATTTTTATTCGAGGAAAACAATTTGTTATTCACCGGCAATGGAGCGTTTGCCTTTAATTTTTATTCTGTTTCGAGCAGAACAGTATCTTGCAATGGAGCACTTTCGAATATCGTGCTCAGTGCCGGATTAACAACATTAGCAAATGTAGCAATAGCTATGGGCCCTGCGCTTTTGGGGGCTCCGCGATCCTTTGTGTCAAATTCGTTCTTTATTATCCGCAAGAGTGAATATAAGAGTTTAGGCAAGCTCTCAGAGAGGAGGACCTATATTTTACTCATGCGATACAGAAACTTTATTCACTGAAATATTTCAAGTTAAATTTTTTTTCAAGTTAAAAAGCAAGTTAAATTTTTCATTTTGTCCCGGAATTCGCTTCTGCGTGAAAGTCAATTTCACATTGTAAATGTTTGCATTCATTTCATTTTAAACTGTTCTTTGACAACACAGTTGTTGAGGGGCCTCTTTTAGCACATTTGCACAGGCTTTTTTATTTTTGACAAATATATGGCGTGCTTCAGAGCTGAAATGTGGCTCTAGAGTCAGTTTCAAAGCTTTTTGAATAAACAATGCAAATACTAAGTGCGAAACTCTCACAAAGGAGGCCCTCACGGCATCCCTAAAACAGGGGAACCGGACGCGACCGCCTCGTTCGCCCCCTCTAACATCTACCCTGATTATATGTATAGAGGTTTGAGTCCAAGAAGTCACTATTTTGTTGAAATTTTCATAAGCAATTACCGTATTTATTCGATTGTAAGTCGCGGCTTATAAAGATTTTTTTTCATCATTTCGTGCGTCTTATAATCAAGGGCGGCTTACATTTCTTATTTCTTTACCTTGCAGAAAGGTATAGATGACGCTCAGCCTTTCCTTGGTTACGTGTTGTCGACTAAACTCTTTTCGTATTCTATTCACTTCAGCATTGCCAATTAAACGCGAAACGTGCTAGTACGCGAAAGTGTCTCAGACACTTATGTAACCTGCGTTAAAGCGCGACTCACAATCAAGGGCGGCTAACAATGGAATAAATACTGCAAGCGAATTTTTGCAATTGATTACTTTCAAATTAGGCTACTGTGATTTAAAAATAAAAGTATTTTACATTTGTTTGCAACATTAAGGGATCAATGGACTACTCAAGCAATGAGGCCAAGTTGCAGCAATTTCCAGATATTGCTTGACTGCATTGCTTTGAATAGCATTTTTAGAAAATATTATTACATCACATCGACCCGTGCTATAAGTTGCGTTACTTTTTTGTACTTTCAAAAGGATTACCTGGGGTTTTGCCCCTAGATTTGTGGTTTTGAATGCTTTTCTGGGTTTCTGAGTTTTCTTCTGAAGATCTGGGATTTTCAGGAAGTAACTGCGTACAGCGGTGATTTACAATAGGGGAGGATTGATTAAACTTTATTTCTAGTCACATCTTTTTTTATCTTGTTTTATCGAAGTACCTTAGTCTTCGGCATAACTGATGAAAAAGCAACTGACATCGTATAAGCTGTAAATATTAGCTAGGTGTAATGCGTTGAAGTGGCATAGATACTAGTCCATGGTCCTAAATTTCCACCAGTTGCTATTTAGGACTGGGCTTTTCATATTTACGAAATTCAGTATGCATAACGGAAGTCAAATGGATGTCCACAGAATTTATGATNTAACAGTGATTCACTTATGCAAGTGTATTTTTAACTTAGGGCCTGCGGCTGTTTGTANACATAAGCNCAGCGCCTCCTTAATCCGGCACTGATCGCGCTATCAATCAACTCCAAGTTCAAGCGGCGTCACCAAACTGCATCAAACGCTCATCTGCATCCTGGCAAGTTGCGGCTGCAATTAAGCTGCAGGAAAGTACAGGACATAATCTGTAAAGAGCAGCAGCGCTCACTGCAAAAAATCTTATGTTAGTAAGAATAAAACTTTTGACAACGATATTCAACCTGTGACCAATAAATGCAAACTTTGGTATAAGAGTCGTACTCAGTTTTGTTATTTGCGATACTGCCTGTTGACTCCACTTTTTCAAGATTTGTTGATAACAATGGAACTGATTCTGATCTTGATTTAGTTCTTACTCAACAAAATTTGCTAGCAAAGTAAAGTTTTTTGATCTCTTTTGGAATTGTCTCGATTGCATTACTCTGTCATTACGAATAACGCACCAACATGGGGGAAAATTAATTACGATATTCGAAAATAACAACAATCTTTGTGGTGTTTCATAAAACAAATTGGCGTCTACAATATTTTCTACGAAAGAAAGGATAATAACTTAAAGCTTTAACTGCTTGAACGTCTGGCCACTGTTCATATAGTTTCCATCTTCACGTACCACATTGCACGGAACAGCCAAGGAATGCACGTGACCTTTTGAAATTACTTGTGAACGTTTAAAAAAAGAAACGGAATTTCTTGTCTTTCTTGTCAGATCGTCCGCGAAACATTCGAGTACTACACAGGCGCCTCGGATGGCTGTAGCGCCAAAGAGATAAACAGAACCAGGACAGGAAAACGCGGGAAACACTTTGCAGGTTTTGTTGGAGCAAGCGAAAGTTCTGTCACCATTCTCTCCTCGAAGATACTGCGCGTGTTCAGCATGCCACAGGTGCTTTTGCTTCACTGAGCAAAATAGACGCTTTTCTGGTTTTATGTAAATTTAGATTTGTGCGTTTGAACCCAACCTTGTCTGTTTGTTGTTTTTTTCGAAGAGGTTCAAGAATTTTTGAGTAAAGTTTTGCAAAATCAAGAAAATTGAAGCTAATTTTGAAACCCCCAGGTCAGTTACTTGTCCACCAATCACGAACTCAGCAACAAGAAAATTTACCCTTACGTCTTTCGCACCGTGCCGTCCGACAAGCATCAGGCTGAAGCGATGGTGAAATTCGTCGAGAGAAATGGATGGAATTTCATATCCGTTGTCTACTCCGACACGCTGTACGGCTCTCGAGCATTTTCGCGTACGTTTGTGTGTTTCCACAAATCGCTTTCAACTTCTAACAATNCATTTTGTCGAATTAGTGTAATTTGATTCTTACCAGCAAGGTTTTNTTCTGGCTGTGAAGTCCAACTAAATTGAGCTGCAGCTGAAAACTATGATTTCCCGTTTGCTTTTTTGTTGAAAAAAGCTTCGCATNGAGAAACCATTACGAACTATACATGGAATTACTTTTCTAAAACAAACTTTTCACGATACTTATGGATATTTACGTCNTAGTGAAAAAACACGCTTTTGCTTCTTTAATTANTTTCAACATTGCATACAATTTGCTGTTAAATAAANAGCGCGAGAACGGCCAGCAGCAAGACTGGAAATAGCAAATGAGTTTCGCCNAGAGGAGTAGCCAGCCAGCAAGGGAGGAAAACTGCTTTACCTGCCATGTTTCCCAGAACATAGCACAATTTCCAAGCAAGTAATATTTCCAAGCAAGCAACAGTGAACTAGGAAAATTTGCAAAATATTTTTTGCTTCGTATTTATTGTCACTATTTCGTGTCACATTTTTGCCTAAATAATTTGCTGCTCCACAGATTGCCCTTAATTTTGCTGTTGCGTTTTTACGTCTACTTAATGTCATAGTCAATAAATAGCTTTAACACCTCCCCTTATCTTGCAAAAATAGGAAATTTGTCGATGCAATGTGAAGTCATATGTCTTACTCGGAAGGTTTGCCGGACCAATGGAAATTTAATAAGCGACTGTGTGACGTACAACACTTCGTTAAAAATGTTACCATAAAAAGAGATTTTCCCTTAAATATTTCGGTATATTTTTAATTGTGTTTAGTGAATGAAGCCTCATCGTTTTTCTAACTTTTTTTGTGCAGAGATCAAGGCGCAAGCATCGAGTAAGGGAATTTGCATCGATGCCCAAGTGGCAATACCTTTATCGTCAGCTGATGAAGTCTACATACGTGCTGTGGAAAAGCTTTCCGAGCAGCCATTTGCAAGAGGTCGTTAACCGAGTAAAAGCAGCTGTTTATATGAAAAACAGGACTCTTTCTTGCGCGTTGAAACGCATATATCGCATTCGGCTGTAGCTTCAAGAATTCAAATGTCTTACACAAAGAAGTTGAAAATTTACTTTGAAAAAATTTATTTGCAATTTTCAGTTCATTGCCGGTGGTTACGCTTAGTACTGAAAACTATCCTGTTTTCACTTCTTACTGATGTGGTTTTTTATTGACCACCTTTTCACAAGGTCATAAATTTTATCACTTGACTACTCAGAGCTTACATGATTGAAAATGTAGAAATTGTCCCCGTGAATAAAACATTTTGTTGTTTTTTCTGCTTTTTTTGGAAAATTGAAAGAGAAAGGTGCAACAGTTGCTGCAGCAGTTGTAGTCAAATATTTTCAACATCCATTCATCACAAATATTTGATTCGAATTATTTACGACAGTGGTCATCGTCTTTGCTGTAATAAAAGAAGCAGAAAAGCTGCTGCTGGCGGCCGAAAACTCATCAATAACGAGGGACCAATTCCTGTGGATTGCATCGGACGGGTGGACGAGTCAGCTTCCAGTGGAAAAAAATGATTATTCCTACGTTCGACAGCTGCGCAGTAAGTTTGTTGGAGTTGATGCAAGAATTCTAAAAATAAAAAATTGTTTGCCCTTACAAGGTTATATCTGCTGGCATGCTGCGGTGATTTGCTTAAAACATAAACTAAATTAAGTTCTAGAGTTTTTGAGTATGTTGTTTGGTGTGATATCTATCACGCCAACTTATACGATGTTTTTAACTCAGACGTTTTAACGTTTTCGGCAATGCTATTAGGAACCATTGGCTTCATGCCGGAAGCTCTACCGACACCTCAATTGGACACGTATTTCAGAAACCTTCAACTAAAGGACAGAAGCGGTTCAAACAGAATCCTGAATCCTTGGTTCATTCCTTATTTCACGAAGCACCGTGGATGCAGCCTTACAGGTATTTTTTATATTTGGGAAGTGTAGCGCAGTTGAGACCCAATAAAACTATATCTTAAGAATTCGTTCATTCATTCTTTCATTTTATTCGGGAAGGAGACACACAAAAAAACTCACAAAAACAAACACGATAAGATAAACAAGCAAAAGTACAGAAAAGCACAATCAAAATTATGTTTGCATCTTCCCGTGGTACCTGATATAACCAGGTGGTTTTCGAGTTAGGTGCCCCACTAGCCTAATGGTGAGATAGTGTTATATTAGTAAGGTTTGATAAGGTTTTTGCCATGAGAAAGGGTTACATTAATTATGAATACTAAAGGTAACATGTATTTCATAAGGGTAAATATTGGTTTAGGAGGTATAATTTGTATTTCTTTTTGAAAGCATAGAAAGGTTGTACTTTAAAATTTGGATTCAAAGACTTCCAATTCTTACCTCCTATATAAGCAAGAGATTTTTGCCCAGTAGCCAATCTTTTCCTGGGAACTATATACTCTTGAAATGTTTTGAATACTGTAGTATTATATGAATGTATATTGTCCAACTTTGTAAATAAATTGTCAAAACAGATGGTAAACAGCGAGGTTTTAATTGATGAATCAGTTTAGCTATTTGCAACTTCTAAATGTCATTAAAATTCAAAATTTTAATGAATCTTGTAATTTTATTCTGTATTGTTTTTATTTGTTTGAGTAAGATTGGTGAAACTAAACCCCAACTAGATATTGCATACTGAAGATGAGAGTAGACTAGACTATAATAAACCATTATTAAGGAATTAACGGGAAGGTAACGTCGAAGCTTTGAGCTCCACAGGCTTTGGATATTTGTTTATTTACTTGAGCTTTGTGCGAACGTCAGAATAGCTTGTTAACTAATACTATACTCGGAAGTATTTAACATTCTCAATTTTGGATATAACATGATTATTAAAGTTATTGTTCATGTAAAAGTCCAGACGTATTTTTTGTTTTATAATCAACATGCAATGGGTTTTGTTGTAATTTAGATATAGTTTGTTATGTTTCAACCATTTGTAAATATTATTTAGTTCCTCGTTAACCTTTTTTAGATCGGTGACCGATTTTGCTGAAAAATAAAGAAATTTGTCATGTGCAAATAAAGTTGTTTCAAATTTTGAGACATGTGTAATATCATTACATAGAGCAAGAAAAGTAAAGGCCCTAGATTTGAGCCTTGTGACACAACACATGTTATAATAGCTTTTTGTGATGGAATATTTTCCATACTTACAAAATGTGCTCGATTAGCTAAGTACTTTTCAAATAATTTAAAATGCCATCTTCTAATACCATATTGTTTTTCTAGTTTTTCGAAAAGGTTTTGGTCGTTCACAGTGTCAAATGCTTTGGAGAGTTCTAAAAACATCGAACAAGTTGCTCATCCCTGATCTAAAATATGGATAGAGCAGTTATATATTTCATCAATAGCTAATTGTTACTAATATTGATCCTGAATAGCTAACTGTTACTAAAACAGGTTACTATCCTGATAATAGCTAATCGTTACTAAATCAAGTTACTAATCCCTGATCTATATTATGGAAACAGCAGTTGTATATTTCACTAATAGGTAATTCGGTAAATCTCCTTTCTCGAAATCCAGAGATAATAGCTCATTTGTCTCGATATAAGAATACAGTTTAGAATAAAGATGTTATTCAAACACTTTATTGATTGCAGGTAATGTAGATATCGCTCGACAATTTGGGCGGCGTTATTTTGATCTTGATTTGTGAATGGAAATAATTTGTGAAATCTTTAAATCGTCAGGGTAATCACTTTCAAGGATACGTGTATTAAAATGATCTGATAAGAACTTGGAAATAGTTGTACCAGTCAGTGTAAGGAATTTGATCGGTATGTCATTTACAGGCACTGCTTTTTTGCATCCAAATTACTTATTATTTTAGCATTTCTTGTTGGCAAGTGCGACATAAGAAAAAGGATATCTGAAGGTTTGATGATTAAGAAGAAGCGTTTGGTAGGGATAGAGTTGTTTTTTTATCTATTTGGTTATCAAATTTTTCCGCAATGGATGAAAAACGTTTAGTTAATGTGTTAGCAATATCAAATAATTTCTACTAGTGTTTCAGCGAAATCACTGAATCAACGTCACTGCGGTCACAGTTTATCGCGTTTTTCGTTCATTTTTACCAATCTATCCAATTTATGTGGCTAAAAATATAGGAGCAAACTTAATCCAGTTCATATTTCACAATACTAATGGTGGCAACAAACAGTTTTACAAAAGCGTTTACAAAATATCGTTTGCTTCGTTTGCTTTGGCCGTTATGTTTATCGATTGGCTGTTCAGCAATCTTCTTTGGCAAATTCCGTGGTTGAAATTTTTTATCGAAACACCCATCATGATTTGTTTTAAATCATGGTATATGCTTTTTCTTATNCTGATTAATTGCACAACACTTTGAAGCTGTAATCGTGTTCCACAGCTTCAATAAGGAATGGTATACTGTAGNGGCGAGTTACACTCATTCTCGGAAAAGGTCCTTGATTCAGCTTCCAACATGCTTTGCTTGTGTGATACTAGCCGAAATGGAATTTAGAAATACAATTTTGTTTCAGTNATTATTGCATACGTTACCAGGGCATTTCGTGGATCACGAAAATTGGCTGTCACCACAGTCTACGAATGGTAATATGTTNAAGAAGCCCCATCCCTAAATTTATAAGACCATCTCTGTTAAGCTTTAATGTTTAAGCACTAATGAATGTGTCCGTTAAAAGCTAGACATGGCCTTAAGGAATTAAACACTTATTCTTTGACCTTTATTGATAACTTGGAATTGAAAGATAGTGAACAAAACTTACGACAAATGAAATTACAGCAAGGTGATATATGGAATTACAGCAAAACAATCTTTGACAGGAAAATTTTTGTGCCAATTGCAAAACTGTTTCTAATATAACAGGTGTTTCGATTTATTTTTTGAGTGTTAAAATTCATGTTATTGAAAGACAGTTATTCACACATTTCAACANTTTGTGCAGTCATACAACCACAAGTTCAACACAACGCTTAGCGATTTGGTTGTTTCAGGTGACCTACTCNCTGTAGCATTTGCAAATCGTTATTTTTCATACAGGTAACGGAACAAAAAACATTTCCTGTTCTCCTGAAGATCGATTAGAAGCAAAAGACTACCATGTTGCTCCATTTGCGCATGTAAGAAACCATCTGTATTACAGCAAAAGTTGATTTTTTAATCGTTAGCTTTTTATATTTGCTTTTATCCAATCTTTCAAACAGCAATTCTGAGCTCAGGATCTGCGAACTCTGTTGAGTCCATGAGGACAGCGTAGTGAGTTCACAAACTTACTGCCTAGGATAGCAAATTAACATATATTAATGCCAAAACAGATTCTGAACTGAAACCACTCGTGAAAAAATTTACTAACTTTAGTAAAATATAAGTGTACGAGGAACTGTGCTTGTAGGAAAGTTGATTCACGGCCTGAAAAGGTTCGAAACTACTGCTTGAAAAGCTGTAATAGTAGAGCAATTTCTCAATTTCAGAATCTGTGAGAATTCTATAAAGACTTTTTTTTTATCTATCCAAGTCTATAGCAATGTTGCCATTAAATCTTGCTAACCTCAGATTTATCATTTGCGTTAACGTTTAACTTCGGACTACACGTTCAAAGGCTGAACTATTTGATGGAAAAAGAAAAAAATTGATAGCGATTGTTTTGTTGTGCACTCATGTCCTGTTGTTGTTAGAAGCATAGCAGAAATTGAGCATCCCTGTGCCAGCGGTGCTGTAAAGCCTTCCACACGAGCAAGAAAAGGGTATGCTTCATTCTCTGGAACATCTATACCCCATGCTCTCGCTTGCCAGCTGCTTTGGTTCGACTTCCTGTCTTGCATTATAAGAAATTACTTTAGTTGAGGTATTTCCATTGGGTAGGACATTTTATAAAAATTTGTAACTTCTTTCCTTTTGATAAAGAAGTACTGCCCCAAGAAACAGTAAGCATACACTGTAGCTTTAAGCGTCGGATCCACGTCTGGACAGGTTTAATACAAATGCTTGCCTTCCGGTTCACCCTCAACTTATAATGATAACAAACGTTAGTTCACATTTACTTTATCTTGAAATATATCGTCCCTATCTGTTATTGTGAATGTGCAAGCATGTGCATCCCACTGTTGCAACACGAACGCCAGTCGTCTGAGTTCTCGTTGTCCGTTTTCATTCATGTCTCTTCATTCGTAATTTCAAACACATGATGTCCAGTATCGGCAACATCGTGCCTGTTTCAATTGACGAATATGAGCACTTCGGGATGTCTCTTCCAGTTTGCGTCGATTGCGGTTGTACTATTTATCACACAATGATCTTTTCATATGATTTACCATGTAGTACTTTATGACGTCAATAAATCACATTTTGTTCATTCATAACACGCGTTCTGCAGTTTTTCCTGAAACATTTTCATTTCATCCCTAATGTTCAATGCATGTAAACCCCTCGGTGAGAAAAGTTGATTAAAAAAGAATTTTGAAACGTCGTGTAAAAGTAATTGACGGGGATTCATTTTGCATTCGCACAGAAACTTAACTTTGCTGAGTGGTTTACTGCTGCAATGCGCTGTTTTGCGTAAAGTTTCCCATAACAACCAGCAAGCCTCAACTTCGGTATATACTAGTGCTCTTTAATCTGCTTGTCATCGTGGAACCTCTGATACTTTTTCGCGTTTGTCATGGGCCCCCATTAACAAAAAAACAACAACACGAATTGCTTGCAAGAAAATCAAATATTTCGTTATTAGACACTTCAATAAATAAACAGTAAATACAGAAGTTAAAAAGCAAGAAATCTAATTGTTTAAAAATTCAAGAAATCTAATTGTTTAAATTTCAATAAATAAACAGTAAATACAGAAGTTAAAAAGCAAGAAATCTAATTGTTTAAATTTGGTCGGTCCGCTTTGGAAGAGGTGT
>JGI24021J15306_10010609_pt1 | contig 11441 bp, 8 predicted proteins | sample Ectturendosymbi1_FD_15306 | JGI IMG/M metagenome (IMG submission 15306)
TCCAGCCATGGGCGTCGGAAGGATTTTATCCCGGGGGAGGGCACTAGGGGATTTTATCCCGGGGGAGGGCACTAGGGGACTTTATCCCGGGGGAGGGCACTAGGGGACTTTTCCAAAAATTCTCCAAGGAGGGCCAAAAGTGGTGAAATTTGTTTTTTACCACTCGTAATAAGAAAACAACCTTTTTTGCTGAAATTTTCAAAATCCAGAGGGGGCAACGGCCCCTCCTGCCACCCCCTTCCGATGACCACGGCTCCGGCTCCATCAATATGGGCGAAGACATCTTTGTAGCTGTTTTGAGGCGTAGTAGTTTGCGTTGTAAGGGTTTCCAGCGCCTTCGTTCAACAGACGTAGTGCAACTTACAGACGCAAGCTGACTCTACCTCGTCGTAGTAGGAGTCGGGAGGAGGTACACAGTCCAGGCCGGCAGTCTGGAAATGCGATAACGCTGATACGATGTCCGCGGTTCCGAAAGCAATGTGCTGCACGCCCGCACCTCTGCGTGAGCAAAAAGCACGCCCGAGTTATTTTCTAAGACAGTGGTTCTCCAGTTTTTTTCTCAGTAAATAACAACACCAACCACCTGGTGTCTTTTATTAGCGCTGCATATTACCTGCTGCAGAAGAGCTTTAATTGCCATGATTAGCAAAACACATAAACTTCTAAAAACAGACGAATTAAAAACGAGAGGCTTGCAACTAACTGTGGGCAACAATTAATTGTGGAGTGATTCAATCATTGCAAAAGAGACTTGTAACTTGCGACATTTTTAATGATACACTCCATATATTTAACTGGCAGTAAAATTCACATGCGACCCGGAGGGCCTCACGTATTTAGATCCACGGTCTGAGGTTATTATGGTGCAACAAAGATCGAGGACGTAACCCTTTCAGCTGTTGTTCAAAAGCAAATATGTGTTTGTATTTTTTTACTTTCTTTGGAAGCCAAAGTGCCAGAGAGTCACTTGTAATCAAAGGATTTCTATTTCCCTGCCATATATTCAGGGAGGTAAGGTTTGGTTATCTACACATATACAATAAGCAGAGAGCTTCGGCATGTGTTGCAGGAGTATAAATTTTCATTTAGCTTAAAACCTTAAAATCGCTGCATATATCTTAGTCCACTTAGCACAAGCTACGCTCAGGACATGGTTTTCATGGAAATTTGTGGAACTCTCTTCCGTGCTATTGCGTACCCTTTGCAAAGAAACACCACCAAACCCCCGCAGCAAAAACGCATACCCAACCACTCCTCACCCATGCTGACGAAGGAAGTGACTGATTTGACCGGTTTCGATGGCGCCCTCCAGTGATTCACAGAAGACAAGACGCGTCAGATCGCTCTCACGGTCATTTTCGCGATACCCTGCCGACACATTTCAGAAATTCTTTACACCTAAAATAACAAAGAAGAGAACCGAACAGCAACGGTTTAATAAACCTTTCAAATAACCTGGAGTTACAGAAAGAGAAACGTTACATCAGTGCCATGTTACATCACACCTGATGAGAACCCAGACAGACGCGCAGCTTCAAATGTCAATAGGGTGTGGGGGCAAACTACAAAAGTCTGGACATTTCATGATCCGTGCTTTTAATGCGTCATGCATGAATTGTGCGTTTGTTTGGCGATTTTTCTGAACAATTAAAGCTTGTCTTTCATTGGGTTCACAACTTCTACAAGTTTTCAAACTTTGTTTTTAGTTTACTTGATCAAAGTTGAAACACTTTCAGATTATTTACAGTGGGACTCTGAGTTCTTGACCAGACTTATTTTTAACTCACCGGCAAGTTAACGGGAAAACCATTGTCCCGTAGATTAAATTAACACAATACATGTTTGAATCATAACAATCGAATACCGGAATTAAATGACACTGTTGCTAAACACTTACCAGTGACTAAGGTGCAACAAAAAAAGTTTGAGATTGAATTGCATCTCAGAGAGTAGATCTCACGGTAACGACAAGACATTAAGGAGACCTTTCTAGAGATAAACCAGAAACCGGGGCAAGGACAAAATAAACTTTGTGAAAATATGTTTTTTTGGACCCAAACTACAAATCAACTAGGAGAAAAACATCAACTAATAGTTATATCCACTTAGTGCTCTTCTTGATCCTTCACTTGATAACAATTCTGTTTACCTCACAGGCGTTTCGTTAACGTCAGCCTGGCAGTTTCTTAATGCGCACCAGGAAGTTACTTGCTGCACGAGTAAGCAATGTTTCTCACATAAGTGCAAGCTACGCTCAAACCACTTGGAGCGTTTACCGATTACTTGAATTTAATTTCAAAGGAATATTTCCTCCAAGTATAGTTTACAGTTTCTCGAACTTTGTAGTTGCGTGAAAACTGATGAGTGTGCGAAAAGAACGTAAGACGTTAGTGGGAGTGCCGCAATCCTGGCCAGAATTGCTGTCGTCGCACGTCCGCACTCGGCGCCTATGTTACGAACTGTTATTGAGGTACCTACGTATATGCTTAGGGGTTAACTCCAAGGTTTCTCAACCGGGGCCCTGTGATGATCCCCTGGGGAGACACAGGGCGTCTTTTTGGGGGTCACGAGCAAACCTCAAACATAAATACGTCAAGACAAACGTACGTATTTTATTAGAGGAGCAGGGGGCTGTGGATATTTGGTGTCTCTGAACGGCGGCCACGAACCATGAATGGTAAAAAAATACTGGGTTAACTTTATATAATTGAACATCCCAGCAATACTGTACAAAAGTTTTAAGTTGCTTGGTTTATTCGAAGTGATTTTTTTTGCAAATTAACAAACAAAAACATCCATACAGCTTATTTTGTGACATTATTCATGTTTTCCTTTTTAGTTACTACTCACTACGCCCAATTTTTGCGAGCAGCAAGTACTTGCATACTGTTTTTTTATCGCTGAGACATTTCGGTAATTTGCACAATAATAGTATGAAAACTCACCGACACAGTATTGATCTACGGACATTATGACCGAAATGACACAATTTTTTAAAAGTGATTTCAAAAAGATATCAGTCTATGACTGAAAAACAACTACTTTGCATATACCTGTAATTGATGCTTTTAGCCTCAATCCTTGAGTCCCTTCTTTAACAACGAATCCTTCAGTCAAATCTTCGTCACTGGAGCAAAATGAATAAAGATAAGTTTGTGCACAAAAGCATTTCGAAAAATCACAGCACTGGTGCAAAAACTGTCACCAACAAAGTTCGACCTACGTGTTGATAATCAGACGATGAAACCCAAAGCAGACGTTATACCACTTGATAACATCATTTGTGTCGCCAATATCAACAGCAAGGGCAACGTGGTCAATACTGTCAAACAGGTTAAATGAAAAGTTTCCATTGCTCATCTGCTTCTGTTCCAAGATGTCGAATCCGGGAAGGAATTGACCAGTGTATTGAGAAACATCAACAAGTGTATGTTGCAGATTGCCAACAGGAGATTTTATCACGGCATATATTACAGTTCCCGCTGCTGCCTCAATCTGATACAGAAACAAATAATCTACAAGTACAATCCAAACGAGTATCTTCAGATTGTCTCAGTTCAAAGGTGTCACACTGCAAACAAGATGACTAAAGTTTTCTCAGTCTATAGATCAGTATAATTTGAGATTTTACTCATTTCTCTTAAAACCAAACATATTGTGGTGTTGTTGCGATCGGAAAGACCGAGCGGCAAGTGCGCAAAGCTTCACACTGTGGCAGCAAGCAACAAGAGATCATGCGCCGCAATCACTCTACTATTGCTTGTTCATGCCACATATATATGGTTGTTGTTCTCCGCGCACATCCCGTCCGTGGTGAATCGCACATTCAACGCAACGCCAACTGAAAGGTTGCAACAGTGTCATGATACACATGCAAAAACCTGGAGCAGAAAATTGCAGAAACAAGCAAAACGTTTGAAAATATTTCGAAATAAATTTTTCTTACCTTTGTCAGTGGTTGTATTATTGTGGTATGGTGGATTATACACGTATGCAAAATTTCAGGGATATTGCAACATTGCAAGCAAATATCACAAACAGTGTCAGCATTGTAAAGAGTATTCCCACTACAGAACTGTCCAGAATAGTTTGCATCATCAAACTCTTTCCTTTGATCGATAATGAACACAACATGGCCATGTTTCAGAACTTGAGTGGAGCTTGCTTCAGAGTTTGAAACCGTGTTTCTAGTTGCATATGGAGTAAACCCAAGATGATTTACCAGGAGTCGTGAAAAGGTGTTAATGTCCTTTACAGAATAACGAATGTGGTGTATTCCAAGTTGCATCATCAATATTTAAACCAAAAAATATGATCAAGACATGAACATGATAAAAAAGGGCTTCAACTGCCGTGTTATTATGTGAACGAGAAACTTCACAATTCTGTAAAATATGATTCATATAATGTGTTCACAAAAAATCTTAAGACGATTTTTCTGTGCTTCAAATATTGCTGAGTTTTCTGCACTTCTCAAATAACGTTGACAAAAGTGTTAACTCTGCATCCAACAAATGCCAGGTTGAAATCCTTCAATTTACTTCTAATCTAAAAGAAGTGTCTGCTGTTTTAAGCAATCAAGTCTCAGCAAAGTTTCAGGATTGCTTGAAAGTTCATGCCAGATATAACATTGAACATCAGAACAAAACATTACGTCTAAATGGTATAATGGCAGATACTATGGATCTTATTACTCAGGTCAACAATCCTGCACATAGATACATAGGTCATGAAACATCAGTCAATGCTTCAATTGCAATCTTTTAAGGGATTTCAACAAGTATAATACAACAAAACAGGGTTTTCATCAGTTTGCAATGACAGCATTGGTTGTATGGCAAAACATGGTTTAAATCAGCTCTGTCTAACCCAAATGACTTACTGAGCCAGAAATTATGTCACTATCTTAACCAGGGCCGCACACTGAATGACATATTAATGAGGGCCACACATTGAATGGCTTACTGTGATCTCAGCAAACTAAAATTTAGCTTGAACTAATGTGCAGAAAGTGTTGAAATCCTAATTGTAATGGTAACATGATAAAGTGGCACTGAAGACCACCTGCATAAAAATGTGAAATTCAAGATTATCAAAATAAGGACAGGTTGTCAGAATATAGGATACTTTTACTATAGCGAAAACCTGAACTAGGCTGCACAGAACCTTCGATTAGGCCACATGTGGCCAGCGGGCTGCAGGTTGGACATAGCTGGTTTAAATCAATCTGTAATGCAAACATACTTTAAATGAGTCTGCAATGTTCTATCTACAACTTGATACAAAAACTTTTATTACAGCATTATTATGAAAATAGAGTGAAAAGTTATGTAGTGGACATTTAACAAATAAATCATTTTTTACGGTGTTTTAGGGGCCTGGTTTGGGTCCCTTGAATCAGAGAAAATTATCAAGGAAAATATCTATGAAATTTTTCAGGTCCTTGCAGGTCAATACCAGGTACCTAACATTTTCTTTAAGAAAAAAACTGAATAAATTAAAGCAATTTAAGAGCATAAACTCTGATCTTCAGAAGTAGAAATCTATCAATGATAGAAGTTGATTATTTTCAGTTAGTTATTCAATCATTATTACTGGGACTAATAAATATTTGTTATTTTCAAGTCATTTTGCTTAAAAAACATATAAAAATACGGGACAAAACCTCAGCTGAGGAGTGAATTACATTTGCTGCAATGCAATGTAAACTAAGTTAGAGAGACAGAGCAGAATTATGTGAAACAGTACACTTGACCCCAAACAGAACTGCTGCATTAAATTTTAAGAGATATTCAACTCAATTAAATAAAACCACTATTGTTGTTATATTACATGAAATCAAGGAGCAGTTAGCTATTGCCAACAAACTACATACCACTCCTTATACTTAGTACTGGTTGCTTGTTTTGAAACTTCAATACTTATTTTTTTTATGTTCAACCTAATGCAGCTTACATAATCTAGATTTCAAAATTTACCCACACAGAATAAAGGAACAATTATGAAGTGTCATCTCTACATTTATTACAATTATCTTCTGATTCCATCATGCCATAAGCATTGTTTGTCAATCCTAAATACTGTAAAGCCATGCATTCTGACAGTGTAGCTAAAGGTAAAACACTGCCACTTTGTTTTCTTTTCTGTGAAACTGAAGAAAAATTTTAAATTTATCTCCATGTGCAACATCATGGATGGGGAAGCAAACTTTTTGAAACTCTAATACCATGTGCTTTTGATTAATACTGCACATTTCCTGTACATACATCCAACCTGTTTGTAACACCTTTTGATAACTTGTACAAAACTATTTCAACATCTTAAAGTTCATTAATTTTCTTGAAGTTCATTCATTCCTGCATTTCCTCTTTTTAAAAATTAATTCATTCCTGCATTTCCTAAAATTTCAATCCAACATCTTAAAGTTCATTCATTCCTGCATTTCCTCAGGGGAACTGACACAGATTGATAAAAACAGAGGGGTCAGCAGCCCTAAGGCTCCTAGGACCTCCTGGTGGTAGGAGGGCCCAAATACCTTATGCGTTATGGTTATGGTGTTCAGCAATCTCAGGTAGTCTTTCTGCCTCCACACCAACAAGATGATACCAAACAAGGTCAGAGATATAATCGCACTACTTGTTGCTTGGTCGGCTTCTTGGCTACTTTCCATACATGAAGCCAGCAAGACTTCCCTGGTTGCCTGGCTGATCTAATCAAATGCAGCTAAGATTGTACACTAGTGGCTCAAAAACTTGAATTACTACAATCAATTATTCGGGAAACAAACACACAAAAAAACTCACAAATAAATGAGATAAAAGAAACAAGCAAACTCATGAATAGAAATACAATCAAAATTATATTTGCATCTTCCCGGGGTACCTAATATAACCAGGCACTACAGCTATCAGATAAAGCAAATTGAGAAAAACATTTTAAAGTTCGTTAGTCTGGAAACATGCTGTAATTTTTGAAATGGTGCCCTCACTACCCTGCCCCTTTCTTAGTGTTTCAGATTGTTCAATCAATGAATTGAGCCTTATGGTTTGAGTCACAACGAAAACGCTAAAATCCCACTTTAAAAAAACTCTTGCCATAATTTCAGAAAAATCTTGGCTACAGTAGTACTGCGCATGTTAAGTGAGGCATGTGACCCCACAAAATACTGAAGGGTGAGAATTGTAAACTCCAAGATATCATTGGCTGTATACAATCATGAAAAGTTTTGCTTCAATGGTTCCATAATGATAATAATTGCCCTGGCTACACCTCAATATACAAATCACCTGTTCCATGCTTGACAAACCAGGGACAAGTCTGAATTGTCTGCTGGGAGTCTTTGGCTTACTGTAGTCAGTATAACAAAAACAAGCATTAAATTAATCAAGCTGCAGGATCAACAAATTAGCACAAGTTTCATAATGTAATTCTACGTTTCCACAACGCCTGAAATGAGGGCTAAGACCAACATGGAACATGTCTCATTGCATAGCACATAGTAGGTTACTCAAAGTCAACACGCACATTTTACTAACACATAATTTCAGTCACGTCACGTGCGAGGCATTTTCACCTAACCTGCAATTTACCAACTCACACGTGCTGCAAGCATGGGACGCAACCTGAAATACATCTCGAGACTATGCGAAAAACAAAAGACTGCTCAGTTTGCAAGTTGCTTTATTACTCGTACAAAATCATAACTGATAGGAGGTCATCGAAGTAAATTAAATAAGTAACATACGCGGAGACGGAGACAATTCGCACCTGCGGCTAATACGAGGTATATCAAGTTTCAGAACAGAAAGGAAATTCTCAACCCTCCAACAATAAAATTAATCTCTAACTACTGTTAATTTAATTCACGTCTTTAGGCTAAGCAAACTATGTTTCAGAACTTCCTTCGTTTCTTAAGACGAGCTTTCTGTTAAAAGGCAAGGCCAAAAAAATTTGCTGGATTTACCAACGATTCTGCCTAGAGTATAACTTACCTACAATTACGTCCCTTCACGTTTCGGCAGCTGAACTGAACTGTCTTAATATTCAAAGATAAGAAATATGAGTTGTTCAAAACTGAAGCTTTATAAGCATAAATAGTCAAAGTCTGCCTTGGCACTTCTAAATCTGATGAACCATGTCACTGTCAGCACGCCGTAAACTTCGCGCTTTCATACACATTAGGCTACACTTAACTTCACTGCTTCACATCAGTTGCATAGGTGACGTCAATCTCAATGCGTCTCACGTTGTGATTTCGTCACATAACGCCTTGTGTTTTTTCATGTGGAGTGGAGCTAGTTATATAACTGCAAGAACGAAGAAGCCATGCCTTCACAGACATTCTGCTGGTATCTGTTCGCCACGAGATTGCCGATCTGGCCTACTGCTACCCAATGGCTCCTTACACATAGATAGCCTACTACACTCAGTGGCGTATCTAGGGTATTATGACGGCATGGCTCGTGCCGGTGCTATGGGTGCCACTTTGTTAGGGGTGCAAAAATTGCTTGCCAAAAATTTGAAATTGTCACTTGCATTTTCTTCAACTTCTCTTTTGCGTCCCATACAACCATTAACTGAAAAGTTACATGACACCACACAGTGCCCGTATGTAACGTATTAAGTCGGGCTTGTAGCGCCAATACCACCACGAGCATTATGATGACAACCAGGCCCGTAAACAGGGGTTGCGAAGCCCCTCCTAGAAAATTTTGGCCCCCCCTGGAAAAATGTGTTGGACATAATTTGAAAGTATTGGACATAGTTTGAAAAATTTAGGCCACTCTCAGAAAACTCTCCGCCCCCCTGGTGTCCTAAGCTGGTTACGGGCCTGGTGACAACTGTGGTATTGAGACACAACACGACGTTCAGACATTGTGACAGACCAAGCATGCTCGCTTACCATCGACCTTCTCACGCTATTAGAAAGCCTAAGTCCGTGCTGCAGCCTGCAGCGTTTCAGGCAAGAGGATATTAGTCACAATCTGGTTGAGACTAGTTTCAATCTGGCTGTTACGAAAATAGCTGCTGTTAAGCTCCCACAGATTTACAGACTGTTTAAAAATACTGCGGCACACTCAGGCCCGTCGCCAGGATTTCGCAGCAGGGGAGGTCACATTTTTAAACACAGTATTGGATGTATGCAGCAACCGCCACGAAAAAAGTCGCTTGCGACATGTGAACTTTATTCACATTTATAACTCGACCCAGAAAGTTACACAGACATGAACGCCGAAACGGACGAGCTCCGTCTTTCGCGTCTTGGGCAAGGGAAGAGACAAGAAATACTGTAGCTCATTTCGCAAATTGTTAAAACTGCTATCTCCTTGTCGATTGTTCTTGCGTTTCACCTTTGTCCCTCGCCCCCTCTTTCACGCCGCACGAGCTACAGCATATCAGGTGGTTCACTATACAGCAGAATTAATGCAAATAGACGATACAACGTGGCAGTTAAGCACAAAAGCAATAACAATTTCATCCTATAAACATCTCCGATGAGAACAAACTTCGTCAAAAATAGTTTTCACACATTTCTGCGGATATCCCTGCCCTTATCGGAGATAGTAAAAGTAGTTCAACTTCACCGACGTTGGTCACATGTTACCTTGCGGTTAATCCCACTACTAAGGAAATTACCGGGTTCGACCTGACTCAGCACATGTACCCCATTTTTGAGAGAGTGATGAAACCACACATCGCGAACAGCATACGTTGACTTAACTTATTATTGCCAGCCAACGGTGTCCTCCACATTTTTATAGTAAACCAAGGGGCTTGTATTCAATCCGATTCAGCACTTGCGAATATTGCAAAACTTGTACACATTGAACACTCGCATTAAATATTGCACAACTCCATTGTTCATAGCAAACTTTCGTGCAATCCTTCCTTTGCTAACCGAGCACTTTACCAAATGGCTAGCCGCAAATAGAATGAAGGCTCACGCCTCAGGTTCACGCAGTTCGAGCTTTCTGCGCAGGATTCTCTGCTGCCAGTCCTGAAACAACCTTCCAATTTCGAAACTTTTTTTTTGCTATCGAAATCGTTGGGTCGCCGGAAACAGTTAGGCTAAACGTTTTGGCTGTGTATGTGCGGGTCTGCCTTACCACACGCTGCCGGAGTATTCCCTATGGAAAACGAAGTCCTCCGAGCAAGACTCCCAAAACAAAACGTGCACATGTGGCAGAAATGCACGAAAACAACCTCCATCCAATCTGAATTGGACTTTTTATACTTATTCCAATAATTCCCAAACTTTGTAATTCATTTAGAACTCTACCAACTCAGTCTTAAATTATCCATGCTCACTAACACAAACATTCGGTTAGTGTAAAATTTTCTTTGAGGAAAAACACTGTATGTAACTGTTGCCGTAACATTGGGTATTTTCTTTGTGGTGTAAACGGGTGACGCGTTTTGTATACGTCCATTTGTGTTGCATCGTCAACAACCTGAAAACGATAAGCGAAATGTCGACTTTGCCCCCCCTGGAACAATTTCTGCAGACGCCCATGAACACAGCAGTTCGTAACTGCAAAAATATCAACCTGTGCGTTAAAACAGGGATTTAAAACACACGCATCAATGTGTCAGAACAATTTACAACTGCCAAATGAGGCTGCGCTAATGTCTTGTCGAATACGAGTACACGAGCATAGAAAAAGTGCGGCTGGACTGGCTGGCGCACACCTCGGTTTGAAAAATCGAATCTTGCTGAAGTATACAAGAATTGAGAATGCCCATAAAGTACGCAAGAAAACATTATATTTTTGTTATTTATAGAAGTCCAGCAAACTTTTAGTTTTCCTTTTTCCCTGCTGAGACATTATCAATTGCCTGAATGCTTTTATGTTAACAACTGCTGTTTTTCAGCTCGTGCAACAGTAATTGGTAATATAGCCAATGGGGTGAACGCTTGCGCTGATCAGCCTTAGCAGACAAAATAAATGCCATTGTTTCGGATAAAGTGAACTATTGCAGAACACAATCTTGAATATGCGTAATGGACGAAAGATCTGCAAAAAGTGGTGAGCTGGTTCCTGGATGCAGACGATAACGCAGATTCCACAGAAACGTAATTATTACTTTTTGGCCCATTTACAATGTTGATCAGGTGCATATCAAACACGATCAAGCACAAGATCTTTCGCCTAATTTACACCCAGCAATCGACACGATTCACCAAACCCGGGACGCAGTGAAAGTGCTTTGAGTATGTCGACAGTATAGTCGGCATCAGGCGCGCAACCAGGGCATAGGCGGATCCAGGGGGAGGGCTAAGGGGGATGAAGCCCCCTTAATTTTTTCAGATACGTTTTTTGATCGGTGGTTCCCGACACAGAAACGCCCGTTGGGGCGCTTTTTTGTATAGCCTTTAAATAAACCATTTCTTGCATAGGGATAGGGACGAAAATAATAAATGCAAAGCTTATTTTGCTGAA
>JGI24021J15306_10010610_pt1 | contig 11441 bp, 6 predicted proteins | sample Ectturendosymbi1_FD_15306 | JGI IMG/M metagenome (IMG submission 15306)
GATACAACTGTCTTCATCAGGGCTGATACAACTGTCTTCATCAGGGCTAAAAAACGAAAATGCTTGATTAAATTTGTTTATCGAAGTCCCATAATGATTCAACCCCCAGGGAAATGTGCCCGTTGTTACACCCCTGCGCAGCGGAGACATTCTGTGGAAGCTGCTATTTCTGATTTGACAACAATTAGCTGCAAGTGGCTGATTGATAGTTCATTAAATACAGGGTTCCATTTCAAAACGGACCTGTTCAAAACAGACCATGTTCACAACAGACCTGTTCACAGTAGACAACCTTCATAATGGTTCTGTTATGAACAGTGATGAACTTTTGGTTGGGGGCCCAAGGCTGAAAAGAGGATCCACTGATAATGTCATAATATTCAGTCATCCATGACAAGTCCTTTTGATCAAACCTAGGAAGGGGATACGCAGGCCACCCAAGCTTGCATTCCTGAGACAACGGCATGACTGACATAACAGAAAATGCAAAAGGGTATTTATTATACACAATTTAAAAAACACTGAAAGTTGGGAAGACAAAGCTAGCCATACAAAAGTTAAGTGACAGCAAGCTGGCATCTTTTCCCCACAATAGCTGGCATCACCTCCCACTTTTCTAGTTATACATTTGCTGTTGGGGACTTCTTTTAAAGCAGAGTGCTTAGACGTTACAGTTACTGTTCTTGGCCTCTTCAACAGCAGAATGCTTATACAATGCAGCTGTTCATAGCCCCTTTGGAAGAAGAGTACTCAGTTATGGTCTGCTTCTGGAGTATACTATATGAGTGGTAAATAAGTTTTTCACCAAAAGTGAGACATGTTTGCATGAGAAACATCTTGAGAGAGGGCATAAAACGGGGGGCATGAGGCAAGTGCTTTACTCGCCTGCCCTTAAACACACCACTGGTTGTGAATGTGGTGTGTTATGAACGAGTCCGTTATAAATATGGTCTGTTATGAACGGTATGTTTCGAGTGGTCTGTTATGAACACGTCTGTTTTGAATGGACACCTAAATTCAGTACTCACTGTCTGTGATGGCAGCACGAGGTAGAAATCCTGCCTGTGATGGGTCTAGTGTTTTAGTGGTGTAATTAAAAAATCTGTGTCTGGGTGCAGCATTTTGGGGGTGCCAAATTGAGGTTGGAATGTTACGTGATCATTATGAAATGTTAAATGTTAGCAGATACTAATAACTACGATTTTCAAAATGCTAAATGGCAGCAGCTGCTACCCGGTTGTGATATCTCATCAAAATCACCAAGTTTCGCAAAGCGAGTAGTTATGAACCTTAGTGACATTTTAAAGTGGAGCTTCTGTCTACAGCAATTATCGCTTGCTACTGGCATGTGGTTTGACTGACTGCTGCGTCACAATGCTTTCCGATAGCCAGGGTGGCGAACTTTCCGACTTTGCTCTAATTCTATAGCTGTGTCACAATCAGGCGAGAATCCATCATGCACAGCGCATGTAGTATGCCTTTAGAGCAGTGATGAAACTTACAGTATGTTGTTACAACAGATCTGATGTTTAGGAAAATTTTTTGAGCTATGGTGGTTTGACAAACTTTATGTGGAAGTTGATGTATTTGATGTGTCTTTGAAGGTAGTTATAATTTTTTGTGGGATATTCAACTAAATGCTGACTACTTTTGCAAGATTCTAATTTCAACTGTCCAATGGCGTTGAGCAAGGCCTCTGAGAGAAAGTTTACCAGAGGGCGAAAAGACAGATACCAGGTCGCAAGCTTCTGGTGCCATTGTTGAAACTTGCATAGTTTGTTTGTTTAGTAATCAGAATATAGATAAAACATAAGATAAAACAAAAGCTAGTTTGTTTAGATTTAGAAATATATTACTTGTTTTACTGGTAACCAGGGACGCTGCAGAACGGGGACATGACGACAGCTTTGCCCCTTGCCTTTTCATAAATAGGGCAACGGGGGCGGTAGTGCCTTGTAATAACAGCATCATAGGTCATTTCATGAACGACGAAGGTCGACTTAGAAACAAATTTATTGCAGCCATTCGCTCATCCAGAAAATTCATAATGGTTTTCTATAATTTTGTTATCATTTTTGAGGTCAACATTGTTGCTAAACAGATGCAGTACAGAAATATTGGTAACGATTATTTTTTGTTTCTTAGAAGTTTCCACTGCTCTCAGGTTTTTCACTGCCGCTCCACCGACCCTGCTCGCAAGTGTCTTACACCAGTAATTTTCGACTATGATTTCAGAAAAACTTAGCTTGCATACTTTCGTCCTACACGGGCCCATTCGTAAACTTTTCACTTACTGCTACATTGATTTTATCTTATTCGACCTAGTGAACTGAGTACCTCTATGGATGATTGTTGAAATTTAGGTCACAAAATTGCTAACTTGAAACTTTTCACGGAGCATCACTGACCTTTAATATTTCCTAGGTTACATGTGACACATTCAAAATTATACCAGTTTTTTTTACAATATAATCGATAAATTTGCAGTAAAGACAAGAAAGCATTCTTTGAAATCAGATAATTACAAGTGAAGCTCTACATCGTAGTATTCCTTATATTTTCTGTTAACGTTTCCGGGTATTATATCCAAAGAAATGCTTCAGGATTTTGCAATTTTATGTTTGCCTGGTAGTTTTGTCCAAAACCATGTGCCTTCACTTTTCCATATGCATTCTTCTGTCTGTACTTCTGTTTAATGTATGCGTGAGTCTGCCCTCAGTCGGTCCTTCATGACGCTCTAAGACTCGTGGTGGCGCCCAAATTGACTTTGTCCCTGGGCGCGGGAAACTCTAGGTACGACACTGGGTGAACCGCTGCAATGGGAAAAAAACACGCCGAGCTTCCTCTTATTTCTCGATATTGATAAAGTGTTGAAGAGATTTGGCAGTCCGTAGTTTGCCTGCTACTGTTGTAAAACAAAGTAATTCATGCATCTGGTCGATGCAACGCTTTTTCTGAGGTAATGCATTTGTAAAATTTAGAACCTCGAACTAGATATACGAGTTTTAGGACGACCTTTACAAAAACCAAGTGCAGAGACAGTGCCAAATACAATGCTATAAACAAACTTTCAATCAGGCTCTACTGGCGATAAAAACATAAAACACGTTAATAAACTTAACGTTTCGATAGTTCATACAAGTACCTTCGTCAGGGCTAAAAACGAAAATGCCCTATCTTCATAGACCTGGTGAAGATAGCTGTATCAACTATCGAAACGTTGGCAGGTATTTTAACGTGTTTTTATGTTTTTAGGGCCAGTAGAGCTTGATTGAAAGTTTGTTTATCCAAGTCCTGGTGTCTCCGAAGTAGAAAGATGTACAATGCTCTAGTCTAAGGTTTTACAAAATGTTAACATGTTCAATAAGAACTACGTACAGGCGTTATCTGACTAATCGAACTTAACAAACTGGTCAATGCAAAGTAAGGGCGACTCTCCTCGTACAGGCAGTACCGCGATGTGAAGTATCAAAGTCTTGACAGAATCACCATCCAGGCACCCACCATGGGCGTCAAAAATATTTTTTAAGAGGGCAACAGTGGATTTTTTCAAGTAGTGGTCAAAAGAATTTTTCCAGGGGTTGTCAACAGTTGTGAATTTCAATTTATCACCTAAAAACAAAGAGAAACATTTTTTCTAATAAAAATTAACAGAAAATATTACATTTCAAAATCCCGGAGGGAGGTTTGCTTGGCAACGGGGGCCAAGGTCTTCCCGTTTCTCCGACGCCTATGCCATCCATGCATCAACACCACAAGTTGGACATGAGTGATGCACGCCGAATCAGTTGATTTTTTAGCGTGGTGGTTCCCAACCTCGGGTATACGCATTAGCGCAATTTTGTTGTAAAATGTGAGGGGACAGCGTAGTGTGGAACCAATATATTACGAAACCTAAAAAGAAAAATATAGGGGACATTTGAAAAAGTGGGGGGACGCGCCCCCCGTGTATACGTACCCCTAGGATATGTGAAAAGGCACATTTGAGATTAGACTTAGAAGCAGAAGTTATGCTTGTACACTATTTACTTTCAAATGTTAATCCAGTTGCCAGTGAGCATTATGTTCAAAAATTTCCCGTATGTTTATTGTTAAATATATTATTAACATTGCGACAAAATGAAGTTTGCCTTTATAGTACTAAAAATTGAGAAGTTCTATTAAAAACGTACCGAACATTTCTTATTTACTCAGCCTTTTTGTCTTAAGAAATCTTAGCAATGAATGCTCACCTGTGTATATCTGAAGGGGTACATGATCATAGAAAGCTTTTGGACAAATTCCCCCATGCTGAAAAATAAGAAAATGTGTGCAGATTTCCAAAGAATTGCTCGACAGAGCGCCCAACTAATTCAGGTACTGAAGGAGCCAGGTTTACATGTCAACCGTAAGAGTTTTTGCAATTGAGTTACAAAATGATTTCCCGAAATTTGGCAGAGTTGCCTGATCAGGATGATAAAATCAAAATCTTGGAGTCGTTCAGAACAGGGCCAACAGATTGCGATGTCCACAATTCGAGCTTTGAGGTGTTGGTGAAAAGTAACACGTGATGCAAAAAATGCATAAACCTTTCCAAAACTGTCACGTCTACTAGGGGTGGCTCCTGACATCATGCTCGATCTACACAGCAAATGTCAAAATCATTGTGCAATGCCTTTGGTGGTAAGTATAGAATGTGTTTGTTTGAAAATATTTAGTTCCTCATGCTTTCGCTAAATCTTGGTTTAGTTTATTCGTCATTCCACACATAAGCTTTCCCTTGCAATTTACGGGACTGCAGATGCGTGATTGTTCCGTCTCCTAGTGAAACATTTTGACAAGCAGTAGCGCAGCCAAAAATTTTGTTCGGGAGGGGCCATTCAGTGACGTCGGCTTGAGTCCGACTGATCCTTCCGTAAATTTTCTGACAATTGAAATTGATATAAAACACCAGTAAATATCTTAGCAAGTTTGTTGGGAGGCAGGTCTCTTCAGCCTCAGTCTGACAGCGCTACTGTGTGCCAGACCGCATCATCGCAAGTGGTGAAGCGCAGATTCTTCGGAGCTGTTTTTTTCTCGGTCACGGGCCGAAACGGTTTTGAAGTGACCGAAAAAAATTAAGTCATTTCGGTCATAATGTTTGACAATACAGACTAAATAACACTGTTATGGTGAGTTTTCGGACAACTGCGAAACAAATGACCGAAATGTTGCAGCGAAAAACAAAAACAGGCGCACAGGAAACCATACCCTTCAATCCCTACCATATTAACCGATTTGTTTGCCCATAGCACATCACATAAGGGTAGTTCTGAAATGGAAAAATAGAGGAGGGTTTTCGTTGCGAATAAGATTTTCGAAATCTTGAAGATTTTTGCAAGCTAGAATCGTGTTTTGAAGTCTGAGGTTTGGTTGAGCGATTGCAATGTGTTGTGTTGTTAGTTACTCATGATTTTTGCATCGTTACAGAAATTTGATAGGGGCATTCTTCTTTAACGTGACAATGCAAAATTTAAATTACCTGTGATTTGAAAGTGTACCGATGGAATCCAGCGAATAAATTTGTCAATATCAGACGAAGGAAACGACTTTCGATGTCAAGTGAACAAAGCATAATTGCTTCAATTAGTTTGATTTAAGAAAACTGTGCACAATATTAGAGGTGAAACGAATAATCATCAACAAAATCAATTTGGTTTTCTCTTTTTTCAGGAGCTTAGGACTCTATTTCGTATTTTGTCCACGACCACTTTGTAAACCAGCGCAAGCACTATACACAAAAAGTCAGTTTGTTTTTACTTTTCCGCAGTTTGTCTTGATACAGCTCAGTGCAAAAATGATTTCCGTTGCAAGTAGCTTGACCACGCACATGCGAACTAGCACCAAGAGCGCACCTTACTGTTGCCAGGAGTGTGGAAAAACATTTTCAAATGCCAAAAGCCTGATAGCGCACGTTCGAACACACACAGGAAGCTGGAGAAACACTTTGCTATTGTCAGGAGCGTGGAAAAAAATTTTCACATACGGTCCACCTAGCTACGCACATGGGAACACACACAGGAAAAAAGCCTCACTGTTGCCAGGAGTGCGGAAAAAGGTTTTCACATGCCAGCAGCCTCACAATGTGCAAGCGAACACAAACTGGAGAAAACCTTACTGTTGCCAGGTGTGTGGAAACAGGTTTTCACATGCAAGCAGACTGACAAGTCACATGCGAATCCACGCAATAGAAGATTCTCACTGTTGCCAGAAATGTGGAAAAAGATTTTCACGTGCTAATAGGCTGACATCGCATATGCGGATACATACTGGTGAAAAACCTTACCGTTGCCAGGAATGTGGAAAAATGTTTGCGCATACTAAAAGCCTGACACTGCACATGCGGACACACACCGGAGAAAAGCCTTACTGTTGCCAGGAGTGTGGAAAGAGGTTTTCACGTACGAGTAACCTGACAACTCACATGCGAACACACAATGGAGAAAAGCCTTACTGTTGTCGGGAGTGTGGGAAAAGATTTTCACAAACGGGTAACTTGACGGCGCACATGCGAATACACACTGGTGAGAAGCCTTACTGTTGCCAGGAGTGTGAAAAAAGATTTTCATATTCCAATAGCCTGATGGCACACATGCGAACACATACTGGAGAAAAACTTTATTGCTGCAAAGACTGTGGAAAAAGATTTTCACTGGCCAACCACCTGGCAAGTCACATGCGAACACACACAGGTGAAAAGCCTTACTGTTGCGAGGAGTGTGGAAAAAGGTTTGCACATGCCTGTGTCCTGACAACACACATGCGAACACATACTGGGGAAAAGCCTTACTGTTGCCAGGAGTGTGGAAAAACATTTTCCCAGGCATGCGAACTGACAAAGCACAAGCGAATACACACTGGGGAAAAACCTTACTGTTGCCTGGAGTGTGGAAAAAGATTTTCACATGGCAACAACCTCACTACGCACATGCGAACACACACTGGGGAAAAGCGTTACTGTTGCCAGGAATGTGGAAAAAGGTTTTCACGTGCCAGTAACCTGACGAATCACAAGCGAACACACACTGGGGAAAAACCTTACTGTTGCGAGGTGTGTGGAAAAAGATTTGCATATGCCTGTGTCCTGACAACACACATGCGAACACATACTGGAGAAAAGCCTTACTGTTGCCAGGAGTGTGGAAAAAGATTTGCACATACCATTAGCTTAACTACGCACCAGCGAACACACACCGGAGAAAAGCCTAACTGTTGCTAGGAGTGTGGAAAAAGGTTTTCATAGGCCTGCCAGCTGACCACACACTTGCGAACATACCCAGGAGAAAAACCTTACTGTTGCCAGAAGTGTGGAAAAAAGTGTTTCACATGCCAACAAGCTGAAAACTCGCATGCAAACACACACTGGACAAAAGCCTTGCTGTTGCCTGAAGTGTTTGAAAAANTNNTACATAAGCGGGCCAATTGACAGTTTTTACATAAGCGGGCCAATTGTTCGCATGCGAACACTTCCAGGAGGACTGCTTTGCTGTTGCTTAATTTGACACTGCATCTTGAACTGTATTCTTTTTTTCTGTAGTACAGTTCTTCAACGATATTCCACGGAGTTACTAATTTTTTTACTTGCTTTCGGGTTAGTAATGTTCAAATTTTTTTGTATTTTCCGTGGTATTATTTTTATGGCTCTGTTTGTGTTGTTATGGACGCTTCACGCTGTTATATTAGAGAAATCGTGGTCCAGTTGTTCGTTAGATCAAGCAAATTGTTTGGTCTATTGGTGTGAATTTAGGAAAACAGCTTATAGTTTTCCTTAAACGATAAATCTAAATTCTCTTTTTAGAGGATAAAGCTCACAATGACTTTCCGCGCTTGTACAATGAAGTTTTGTCTGATTAATCATTTCAATACGCTTGCGCTATGGTAGTGTCTATGTTTTGGTGGTTTGAATTTCTCTAAAATTTGATTGACAATAGGCCTATTTCTATAAATGTCGACTTGGTCTCTGGCTGTTTTTCAAAAGCTTATTTCTTTTTCATTTGGACGTTGCTTTTGCTGTTATTGCGGCTTGTCGCTAATTCGTACCATTTTCGTTTCTCTAAGGTTGGAAAATGACACGCATTCCGTTCGTTAGATCTTTCTGTTTTATACTTTAGATCAGGAGAGTGCAACACTGCCGGGCCAAATGCACAAAACCAGATAGGTCCAAGCAGGGTTGGGGAGTCGGAGGTAAAATATCCGACCTTTCTAAAATTCCNGACTCCGACTCCCTCATATAAANAGAATTAAATTTCGCTGTTAAAATCAATGGAAATCGTGGTGCACAGCAAGAAATNTGTTTCAACAAAATTAAAGTTTCAAAAGAAATTTTACCATTTCAACAGGATCTCCCAATTCAGGAGTGNGATGTAAAAAAATGATGCAATTGGACATCCGGAGTCGGACAAAAAAATCCGACTCAAACCAAAAACCTCCGAATCCTTACGACTCCGCAACCCTGGATCCAAGGACCACAGCCACACGCATCAAGCTCTGCGGGGTAGACAACTCGCTAGCAACCCATGGAAGACTGGGAATACACTTCTAAAATTATGGACCTTTCTGCATGCCACAAAACGTCAGCTCCTGGGCCACAGGCTGCACACCCTGCTTTAGGTATTAGGCAACTTTTTCATGTCATCTGTCTACCTACATATACATTGAAACGTGCTTTTTTAAATATTTAGTAAACCAATACGACGTTTCTGTTTGTATAAATATTGCGTGTTAAATGCAATATAAAGTACGTGGGAGCTAAAACATCAAGACTTGGGGAGAGACCCAAAGAACTTAGCACGGGCCTTCGGACAACAAATGACCGAACTGTTGCAACTTGCCAGGGCTGCTGCCGAAGAACATGAGAGATAATCTGAAGCGGGTAATTGACGCTGCCTCCAGTTGCAATTCGACGTTTAATCAAAATCCGAATCTCTCAAGGTCAAGCAAAACGCTTGACATTCATGTTTACCGTGTTTCATGTCAGCACGTGAAAACTGACCCAGAAAGTAAGTAGTCTCTGTTGGACTTGCCGCCTCCTCGTATCCCTATAAATCTTAAACGTTTTTCTGGCGTGTTTTCATTGTACGCCAAATAAAATGGTCATTCTTTTTTTTAAATCGGCTGGTCTGCTCCTACTCCCCGCCTAATTTATGTGGATAAAAAAGTGTTAGGTGCTTTTAAACGATTTAAATTGTTAGGCAGTGCGTGCCTCATCGCTACTTGAAATGGAGGCCGCTTTAAGTCGAGAAGCACGCTTCAGACTACTTTGTTTACTGTAGTTATTAGCAGTGAAGGAGTCTCGAGGCTTCACTATCGGGTAGGGTTCCGGAGTCGGAGGGTTTTGGGTGGAGCCGGATTCCTAACAACGCCTGGAGTCGATTTCGGATTTTTTGTCCGGTTCCGACTCTAGATGTCAACTTGAATCATTTTTTACATCACACTCCCAAGTTGGGAATTCCTGTTAAAATGATAAAAATTTGTATGTAACTTTTGTTGAAACAGAGTTCTTGCTGTGTACTACGATTTCCACTGAGTGCTCATGCTTGACAGCCGAGCTTCATTCCCTTTCTGTTAAGGAGTCGAAAATTTTGAAAAAATTTGGAGTCGGACATTTCACCTCCGACTCCACAATCCTGCTGTGGGGTTTCAAGGTCTCTGTCTCGAAGACTCCCGGCTTCGGTATCAAGCGCAGTGTGTTAAGACTTTGAAAACTTCCGTGATATGGCTCAGCAAAGCTTCTAATTTGTTAAGACTTTGAAAACTTCCGTGATATGGCTCAGCAAAGCTTCTATAATTTTATCTGTTCGCTGTAAGACAAATCTGCAAGAAAGGAAAAACCAAGGCCCGTAGCGAAAATCCCGCCAAACCTACACACCTTGAAGTGGTGATTAGTTTTTTGATACATTTTATGAATTTTTGAGCAAATGTTATAAGTTTTCATTGGATTTTTTCGGGGTGGGCGCTAGGGGATATTTCCAAAAGTTTTGTAGGGGAGCACAAAAGTGGTGAAATTTGTTTTTCCCACACGACACTTTGAAACAACCCTTTTTGCTGAAATTTCCAAAGAAAAGTCCAAGCCTCCCCCATAGGCGCCATTTTGTTGTAAAATGTTGGGGAGACACCTTGGTGTGAAACCAACATAGTCGCCGGGTCGATGCAGAAGTGACGTTTTATGAATACAGATTCCCAATCTTATTTCTAGAGGTGTTTTGAGAGCAACACATGTCCTTGTACATGGTTTTCATATTAATATACTTAAATTTGTTTCTGGACACGGTGCTGTAGTTCAGCCTGCTTCCATTAATATCATATTTGGATGTAAGCAAGCACAGCAGTTTAGTAGAATACATCATTTGGGTTTTATCAGAGCTGTTATCTAGACTATGCAAAATGCTGAATCGCATTGATCGCACGTGCAAATTTAACTCACTCCTAGTCTTATAGTAGAACACTTCAGTCTTCACGTAGTCATCGGGTCGATGCAGGACGTTTTATAAATACAGATTCCCAATCGTATTTCTAGAGGTGTTTTGAGAGCAGCACTATCAGAGCAAGATCGGGTCCCTAAAACACCTTAAAAAACTCTGCTTAATGTTATAAAAAAGTTTTGTATGCAGGCCCGAATTTGGCCGGAAATATTTAGACAAACTTTAGCCCGGCCAGACTTATAACTCTGCACCATGTCAAAAGTCTTATTCTAAGAGTTAAACTTGCATAACGACACAAAAATATATTTGAGATTAAATCAAAATGTACAACGGTGAATTGACAAAAAAGTACCAAGTTTCACCTTTGACACGAAACGAGTGTCCAACCAATCTAGATGTGATGTATCTGTAAAGCGACTGTTGCGCACGTGGATGAAAACATTGCTGCATTATGTAAATCAAAGTGCATCAGATGACTTACGAACCAATGCATTCAGCACAAGCACAAAGCGTAAGAGTCATGAAAAAAATATCTTTTGGATTTGTTGGTCACCATTGTCGTGACATTACAAGAAGTTAGGACAAATGTAGCCTATATTTTATCCTTAGTTCCGAGTCAAGTCCCTACGTTTTGAACTATAGGTCAATATACAGCTAGGTAAATACTGTAGGCTACTTCTCCAACGGTTTGATTGAAATCCTGTTCACTAATGGTTGAAAACAGTCTTTTGCTATTTTTGTAAAGCCACAGCTGTGACCCGCACCAAGCGAATCGATCGCAATTCATTGCTTAAGGAAACTAGTTTCGTGTGTTACACATCTTTGACATCAATTAAAAAACTTTGAGAAACAAGGAATGACTTACGAATTGTTGCTTGAAATTTTTAGCATGGAAAAACTGAATTGTTTATTGTACCGCAACTGTAGTGTAAACTTTTTCACTGTACCGCCCGAACTAACTAGAGTTGGCATGCTTGACTTTTTCCGCTGCACGTTACGGTC
>JGI24021J15306_10010611_pt1 | contig 11441 bp, 9 predicted proteins | sample Ectturendosymbi1_FD_15306 | JGI IMG/M metagenome (IMG submission 15306)
CGCTGATTATTAGGAGAAAAACCGGGGCGTTTAGCCAAACAACAGTCTGTGGCAGTTACTGAACAGCGAGCGCTGGTGGAGTCTCATATTGATAAGTGCAAAGAAGTAGTGCTTTGTAACGAAAAGCTTCCAAACCCAATAATACCGCGCTTTACGGTTCATGAGTCGCCGTTGCCGCTACCCTAACTGGATGCTTCCATTATCCTGTTGGTTTACAGACCGCTTTGCAGGAGCGAATATCTCATAGTTGAGGAGAAATGCGTGAATAAATACGTTTGGAATTCGCTCGATTCCGCGCAGTCTGGTCAACTGCCACTTTTGCAGTGTTACATATTCTTATTGAGTTATTTTAGACTGCAAAATGGCCATTTTAAGAAATGTCTAATCGTTAAAGATTTACTTACCCTGAAGGTTGGTTAGAGGTCAGACAAATATCGTGCCTGGCGTGGTTTATATTAAGTCCGCAGCTAACTGTCATTGTGCTTTGCTTGCTGAAGAGTGGTAGTAACGGTGCTACCGATACTACTGCGCATGTGCGTGGTGTGGAAGCAAACCTTGGTAACTGCTGCGTTAGGTGTTCTTTTCTAACCTCGCTACGGCGCTAATGTACTGTATGTGCATGGCACTCGATCCCCGCCACCTGAACCAGCTGCTTACCTTTGATAAAACGCTGCAATCTCGGCGTTCCGGCGCCGCCTTGTTTTTCTATTTGACTAACGACGTAACCGCTTCCTGTGCGACAAATCTAACCTGTTCTTTTTTTCTTATTTCATATGCTCGTTGTTCGATGCCCGCCTCGCTTGGAACGCTCTTCCTTGGCCGGGCCGCACGGTTTTCTCTGTCGGGCGCGCTCGTTCGAACTTAACCCGCTGTAACTGCTGGCCGGGCTTGCTTGCCGCTTAACTCCGTCATTCAGGACCACAACGAATCCGCCGCCATTCTCAAGATCAAAGAGAGCATGCAGCAAGAAGCAAAGCGATTCGAAACCAAGGACGGGGACGGCGGCGGCGGCGCGCCGACCGATTTCGCGTCTTTCATGGCCTGAGCGTCTGGCTCGACTCGTCGACAGATTTGCGGTATACGCTGAAAACAAAACAAAACTCGCTCGCGCGCCCTGAAACTTTGAGTCGTTTGGGCTCCATGTTTTGTCCAAGGTTATCTCAGCCCCGCGAGAATGGCCGAGCTCGATCCTTTGCTCTGATCAATTTCGCGGCCTGTGCAAAAGCTGCGGCACTTCTTGCCGAGCCTCCTAACAGTAGCTTTCTGTATCAAAATGTTGTCTTTCAACGACCCGTGGCGTGGTGCGCGTATGAACGGCATCCGTTTATCGCCGCTAATTTTTTCGTTCCGCGCCGACTCAATTCAACACATGCCAGTGATTCGCGCACGAAGCCGCCTGAACGCAACACTTAAAAGTAAAAACTTTCTGTCCGGCGTGAGTTACCGTTCAGACAATTCAATAAATCTATCCTTGCTTTGCATCCCGAAGAAAGCGCAGCGCTTTCGTTAAAAATTAAAAAAAATCGATTTTTTAAAATCGTACCTTCGCTATTTTTGTATCATTGGCCACTGTTCTTTTTTCATGCTTGCGGCGAGTTTCAAAGCAAGCATTGGTATATAGCACAATGGCTTCGTTCTTGTGTAACCAACAGCTTCAAACATTTCTCAAACCGTCACACAGCGTCGGTTTTCATTGTCACGCCGCTGAGATCATTGACGAAACGAAAATAGTCACAACTTTTAGCTTAGCGACGCTATACTGTGCGAATTCATTCTAGTTTTCTCGTGCTTGTACAGAATTATTCTTTCGGTGCTTTCCTAGTCTTAATTTAAGATGCGTACTTGCCCTATTATGTATGTCTTGGCGTCGGCTGCCGTACATTTTGACCGCGAGTCGAGCCCTTGTCAGCGTCCGATCGTGGACAGTTATTCTCGACTTGGTTTTTGCTTAGCGTCAGTTTTTTGAAATCGTGTCAGTTTTTTGCGGTTCTTCATGCGCGCTCAACTTATCGTACACTTTTGTCAGCGATTTTTGGCTTTATCGTCCCTATATTTTATGTGTATGTGAAGTTTGCTCAATCAGTGGCCACGTTTCGTTTTCGTACCGGATGCGGCGTTTTATTCTGTAATCTCTGCCTGGAACCGCAATGCTGCGTTGTTGTCGCTTGACTTACCGAAGCCGACAAAAGGCCGTACCGCGACTCTGCTGTTAACTTATTCGCCGTTTGCAATACTCCAGTTCGATCCCAGTTCTCCTGAATTTAACCTCCTCTGGCGTAATTGTTTTCAACAAGCTGGCGTTGGTGCACAGAAAACAGAGCTTTGTCACTCATGTCGACCGGTTGAACGACGCAATGGTGGTTTTTGGTGGAAACAAAGGAGCATGTGAGCTATGTCTTGGTGTTGCACACCGAAATTGATTCCTACACGACACTTCAGAACATTAAAATAGGTTTTGCCACTTCCCGGCCTCGATGCATCCGATACGCCTGTGCTTGTGCAACCGACTGCATGTTACGCTGACAGTGTTATCCGGTTGGTCACTGGTCACAGCACACGCTCGAGTCTATTGCAGATTAGAATGGCGGTTGCAGGGCGCGTCGTTCCACGTTTATTTTGCCGCTCACTGTGACGCAAATACCTTGAAAAAAATCCGGGTCTTTGGCTGAACGTTAACTATTAAAAAGTCTCCACGGTACTCGTCACCATGTAGTAGTTCCAAGTTCGGTCAAATTTGCCGCGTTTTGTCGACCTCCGGTACTCGTGGCCAGCAAACACCGCATTTCATCGGCTTTCTTCAACCGCAGCCTTGCACACCCTTTCAAACGATCGTCACCCTCGTCTCCGCAGATCACGTCGTGTCGTGCTCCACGGTCGGCAGCATGGTCATGAAAGTTTGCACGATACTTCGAAGCCCCGTTTCGTAATCAAATGTCCGCATCTCATCATGCACGTCATTGCTGACGCGTTGTCCCGATGTTTTTGCCATCACGTGCAAAATCGTGTTTTAGAAAGAGCGACACCAGCCGACAGCACAAGTGCTTTGCCGCACAACTTCAGTCCAACACCGATGCCGGCATTCAGGGTAAATTGCGAACGCCCTGCAACGAAATTTGATTGGAGTGCAAACAGTGGCGAAACTAGAGGTTTGAGGGGCAAAGCTTAGCTGAAGGGGCCCACTAGCGAAAACTCAGAAAAAGGTTAAGAAATTATAGTGAATCTCTGGATGTCCACACCAGATAAAAAAAAACGAAATCACCCTGATAAACGCAAAAAAAACGAATTAAACTAAATATCAAAACGTCAACTAAAGGGGGCCCACTTTTTACATTTAGCTTCTCAAGGGGCGGCTTGCCCCTCCGTCAATTACGCCACTGAGTGCAAATGTATTGCGACGATTGTCTGAGCTTTTCACGGGCGATACGAACTTGTAAACATAGGAAGCCGACAATAAGCCTTCCCTTGGTTGAACCATGCGAAAAAGCAACGCTGCGATTGATAAATTCGCGGATACGCGACCGCAGATACGTTTTATTATGGCAGCACAAGCGGAATGTTTTCTTGAGGGAAGGGGCACTTTTCACTCCTTGAGACAGATCCCCATGTTTTTTTACCGCGCTGTACTTCGTGCGGTTGTTTCTGTCTTTTCAAGCAGTATGTTGTTTCGTGTTTGGTATATTCGCCCAGAAACGTTTCGCGTCTTCCTGATATGCTTCGTCGCCAGACACCACTTTTCAATGCGAACCTGCTGACTAGTGACCACATAAGCTACTGCAGTGTTTGATGGAAGAAAAGGGGCGCTTGATTCATGGTTACCGCTTGGTGTGTGGTCAACTTCTTCGCTGTCAATATTTGCAGCTGATATACAGCACGTTTGGGTGGGCGCGGGTGAAAAATGCTCTGGCCAAGGCTTTCGCAAGCTCAGATCGGCTGATAAAACATTCCCTGGTTCTCTAAGGGTACAATGAAACATCTTCAGCCACCTGTTCGCTACAGTAGTACCCCCCCATCTCGTTACCTGCACCACCCTCACGCAGTGTCAATTAAGACAGAGCGACTTTCATCTGACACGGTACCACCGACTTCGTACAACACGCGGCCCGAAATAATGCTTCGTTCATGTGTGCGATGATTTCGAGCGCGCAGTGAGATTTAATGTGGAGCAATTCAGCGGCCAGCGCTTGTTTGAGCTGACCTTTCCTATTTACTAATTTGCCGAACTGATACAGCATTGCAAGCCTGACGGCAGTATGACGCAGGTTGCGCAAGTGCAGTCTCGACCACCCTCTCCCTGATACTTATCTGCTTCCCGATCACGAGATTGAAAAAAACTTAGGTTTGTAACTTGACAGAACGGTTTTTTATTTGGTGCTTAGAGAATATTCATGTTTTAATTGTGGGTTTTACCCTTTTTTTCGAAGTTGTGGAGTTCACAAATGTGGAAATCTATGATGTTTCTTAAGCGGTTTGACATTTTGCTAAACCACACACCAGATCCTGCACATATCACAAGCGCGTTGGCCGTGCCTTGTGGTCTGCAATGGACGCAAACGTACCTTTTGTTTGTGCAAAACGTTGCTATTGTGTACTCGGCACACGTTTTAATCACGTTTTTCTTACGGTGACGTCGTCCGATACTTTGAGCGCCACTTGTTATTTCGCGCCACATGTATTTAAATATATATCCCTGTGGCGAGTTTTGACGTCCGCAGCCGTGTTGTCTTTGCGGCGACGCCCCACAAGCACGAGTGAAAGTAGACTTGTGGCCGTCAGACTGCGTTGCGTCGATGGCAAAACGAAAAGCTTTAACGTTGCAGAGCTCTTCAGCCGGAAAGCTGTCGAGCGGCTGTGGAAAGGTAGAGGTTCTTAGCGAACGAATTGAACGCCGGCCATGGCCCACAGTTCTGGAAATACTGTAGTGACATGAGAGCTGGAAATCTAGATCACGACATTTTCAGCAAACTAATTGTTTAATGTCGTCACACCAACACACAACGAAGTAGCACCCTTGATGCTGACAAGCAACTCACACACAGACGAAACAACGCGAGTGTAGATGGTGTGGCGCCAACGGGGCATGCATAGATGGCGCTTACACCGTAACTGATGACTAACACCGCTTTGTAGTGTTGATTAAGGTTCAATAACGTAAGTGGGAGGCTGTAGTCTAAGGTGAACCTGCTTGAAGTATAAAGGAGACGGTTGATTAATAAAAATAAAGCATATACTCCGAGTGTGAAGTTATACATACGTTAATGCGATACATGGAATTGCGATGTTAACAATGTGATCCAAGCATATTTTAAGCAGTAAGAAAGTGTTTACGGTTCTCAGTAATTGTAAAACATTGGGTGATAACTTGAGTTGGGTTTATATCATGATAGTTGCGATTGAGTGCAGAGTCCTACAGGGCTGGGAACGAAGCGTACAATCAGTGGTGTAGGTGCAACAGCACCCCAACACTTGCCAAAATTTGGGCAAAGAATTTTCGACATTTTTTAAAATATGAATAATATACTCATTGAGTGCATAAATAAAAAGTTTGTTATGGCATAGAAAACACATCAACAATGTATAAAAGCAACGCTTTCTAGAAACTTGTTTTAGTTTGTAGAGTTGATGTGTAACTTGAAAGTTTGTGCAAGCAAGACATTTCATTTGCGTGCATTATTAATTGTGCACTGTGGGAATGGAGTGTGCTGCAGGGCACCTACTTCATATTAGTAGAGACCATGCCACGGAAGTACAGAAAAGATTTTTCAAATTTTAATTGCAGTGTTTTTGTTCGGTTGAAAAATTTTGCCATACTGTTTGTTGCATATATGTGCAGTTGATCAGACAATGTTGTGAGACACAAGGTATAGTCATAATATGATACATGCTAAGCACATCATATATATATTTGTATTCAGAGAAGGTAGCAGCTTTAGGCCTACCTCAGCTAGCTGTGACGTTCCTTGCTGACAGCAGCTGGAATGTGAATGGAACCCAAACTTCAGAACTGTTAGGTAGGTACTCAAGGACACTGAGCCAGCTGGCTTCTGACAAATGTTCTTAAACAGCCTAGCGTAGGCTATTTTTTCAGTTGGATCATTAAGAGCTAAATTTCAAGTACCAAATTTTCTATTTTCAAGTCTATGGCAACATGGAGGGTAATATAATGCAACAACAGCTAGAGCAAAATCTGTAGAGAAATTTTGTTGCACAAAAGTTTTTTGGGGAAATTTGGACAAAATATCCTTTGCACCCCAAAAAATTGCCTGCAGTTTACACCAATGCGTACAATCAATCTACTAAAAGTGAAGTTTCAGTCAATATGATGGCTCGCGTAAGGGAACGGAAATTTGTGTACTGCTTGGTGGACACACGATTTGCAACGTTCTCAATGCGGTTGAAGGTCAAAGGTAACTCAGCCCATGTACTAAGGTATAATGCAAAACATTCCATCAATTTGTATAGTGAACGCAACGATGAGTAAGCTACAATACCTTATGATCGAACCCCTCACTAGTAACAATATTACAGAATTAATACATATGGTTTTTGTTCAGCAACAAGGATTGTTAATTTGTCTAGTGTTACACGAATGAACATATGTGATAAGAAAATATAATTAATCATTAAACGTGGGCGGTAGCTGTGATTTATTGTATTTATACATGGATTTTGCCACTTCATGAATGTAAATTTATTTTAGTGGGAGAATTTTCTGTGCTTTGTAATCACTTGTAAATTCAAAGAGTATTGTTTCTTGAGGTGTTCAAATATCTCATAGTGCGATTTAAAACTACTAATGTTGACTGTAGGTGACATGAAGTTGTCCTTCCCATTCAAAAATTCCATATTACAATCGTGAATTTATTAGGAATTGTCATAACACGCGAAGTGTTTGTTCACTCGCATAATGCTTAACTTTGAACTTTAAGCCAACATTCACAGGCATTCTATGGCTATTAGCCTGTAAAAGCCGTCTTTGATTTGGTCTAAATGACATTTTAGAGGTGCATCGGTCCTTTCAGAACCCGAGGTACGAAGAGTTTTCTGGCCTCTGCGTTGTTTTAAAGTGCGGGTGGATTTACAACCCAGCATGAGTCACCCCTGGACACGGAAGGGCGTAACCTTGCAAAACTTCAAATGAATAGTCACCTTGCAAAACTTCAGGTCTCCCGCAAAGAAGTGAAAGGTAGATCATAAAAATGTGATTCACAGTAAATCAAAACAGCTTCACTTTGCATGACATGGCGTAAAATGAATGTGGTCTCAAATGAATGTGGTCTCAAATGAATGTGGTCTCAAATGAATGTTGTCTCAAATGAATGAGGTCTCAAATGAAGTGGTCTCAAATGAATGTGGTCTCAAATGAAAAAGCCTTATGTAAATGTGGTCTCAAATGAACAGGTCTCAAAAGAATGTGTTCTCAAATGAAGTGTTCTCAAATGAATAGGTCTCAAATGAATGTTGTCTCAAATGTCGTGGTCTCAAATGAACGTGGTCTCGAATGAATGGTCTCAAATGAATGGTCTCAAATGAATTGGTCTCAATAGTCATGGAACCGTTTTTGACAGTATTCTTTGATTTACTGTCCCGATGCCACATTGGAATAATAGTTTCAGTCAAAGATGATCACTATCCGATTTATCGTGGGATATCCGGCAGAACAGTAAATTTTCAACTAATACGAATGTCCGAAAATTGTTTTTAACCTGGAACCGGATGCGTATAAGGATATGTTATCTGAAACATTTTATTCGATGTTTTGAGGATTCAGGCTGCGAAACAAACTTCTGGTCACTTTTGACATCTTGGAGAAAGCTGCACATTGCTCAAATCACTTATTATTTTCAGAAGCATATTTTCAGTTTTTTGTTCGATTCCAAGTCTATATACGTATCACTAAAGACACACTTTTGGATAGTTTTCCGATACGGACAGTACGATTGAACCACAACAAGAATCGGATACGAATGTTATTTTTTAAAAACAGGATAGGATTGGGTAGTGAAAAACCACTATCCAATCATCTCTGGCATCTATTAGCTTGGTCATGGTGGTGCAATACAATTTTTGTATCCGACATTTTGTTACTGATCACAAATTCTCAATGGGGTTAAGACCTGGTGAGTTTCCAGGCCAAACTAACTCATTTCATTTTTGTTTCCTGAGAACCGTCTTCACTTTGTTAGGTGAAAGACACGGGGAATAATCCTGTTGGAATTTTCCTCCACCATCAGGAAATGCCCTTCACATATCTGGAATGACTTCTTTCACTTACATCCATGTATTCGTATAACTTCATCATACCCTCAAATCCTCAATTGACATAAGTGAACCTATTTCAGAAAAGCTAAAATTTATCCAGAAAATCTTATTTTGCAGGTGCTTTGCTACTTCATTCAATAGGCAGGACTTAACTGCTAAGTGCTCACCCTTCCTGATCCTGACAACTCTGCTGTGTTTCCCTTAAAACAAAAATGACTTTCATCTGAAAACAACACTTTCTTCCAGTCTTCTTTAGTCCAATATTTAAGCTTTTTATCAATTTTGTCAGTTTCACGTTTCGAGTAAGAAGCTCCTTTCAAGATGTTTCTTAGCATTTCTGTCAGTCTCCAGTAGGTGGCGTCGCACTATACTTAAGCTTGCGTGGACTCCAGCAGCATGCGTCAAATCAGACATGTAGCCAGAAATTTTGATAAGGGGGTAAACAACAACGAAGTCTCAACATTTAAATATATAATGCCCCTTGTTTTTAAAGCATTATCCACAAAAGGTGCATTTTTCTGGCGCTTTTATTCTGAATAATTGTGTTCCGATTTAAGCCGGCAAATAGAAGTCAATCTTCATTGAATTGACAAGTTTTTCACGTTTGTTTTTAGTAAATTTCCACGTTTCTATTTTGGATGAAAGCCACCATTTGCTTATAAAAAGTTCATGCACGACCGATGGTGAAAATCTCGATGGTTTAAGAGCAAGATTTGCAGTATGGTTTTTGCAGCCTACATTCCAGTTGAGCAGGAAGTCATTGTGACCGTCATTATGATCGCGTTTTCTATATTTACGCCCTTCTGATGTACACCAACTCACATTCACTCGAAGCCGAGTAGCAACTTTGCTTTAAGACACGGACTCCCGAAGTTGGTCTACAAAACTTGCGCGCATAAAAGACGTCGATCTTATCCAATTTTTGAGCGACTGATTGACGTATGCAGCTGATAACGTAAAGGCTGGAATACCTCTACGCGTTTGAAAAATGTTTGGATTTTATTTCATTAAACGCTTATGAAATGCAATAGTTACAAACTTGCGTATGTTTCACCCACCCTCTCTACACAAAATGTGAAAATGGCTGTGTATTTGCGGAAACGAAGCCACAATCGATTCTCACCACGGCTCCGGAGTGAAGTTAATAATACTTGTCGCCGCAGCTTAACACAACAGTCGGCTAGTTGATTTAGCCCGTACCTCCCAAAGTATGGGTCGAAACCGAAATAACAGTGGCGAAATGTCAAAAAATGGGCCATGCTGAGGCGATCCAAACCGGAGTTGTGTATTTTCAACATTACCATTGCTTGTCTTGTCTGTAGCATAAGCACTTAGTGAGAAAAGAGTGGAATGCTGACATTAAAAACAAACTTCGCAACTTACTGCCAAACATACCCAATGGGCCTACAATCATTGTTTTTTCATACGTTGTTTAAGGATTGGGCCGTTGTCTGAGGCGTGTTCACCAAACTCAGGTTTGGGGAACGCTCAAACAAGTTTGGGAACCGCTGCTCTAGCCATTTTAACGTAAGCGGTTGAAGTTTTTTTATCCATGGGTGATGGGTGTTTAAACAACATAATCCAGTCGACTGGGAAAAAATTCAATTTAGTTTCATTTTAGTCACATGCGCTTTATCAAGAAAATAAATTGCAAACTATCTGTAAGTGATGGCAGTGTCAATGTCCTCAGCACTTGCAAAAAAACTTCTTCCTGTTTACGTTAGATTTTGCTGCTGAGTCTACCCGTTGCAGCTGAATAATTCTAAATTTGTTGTAGGATAGGGTTTAACATCAGATGAAAGTCGAAACACTTTCAAGACTATATACAGATCAGACTATGATTACTTAACAAAAATTTTTTTTCGCTGGCAAGTTAATGTGAAATCATTGATGAAAACGTTAACAATCCACATGACCGTGATTGAACCGGCACAATGCATGCTTAATCGTAACAAATAAATATCTAGAATGAATTCTGTGGTCTAAAAGAAGCGGGCCGCATGTCGCCCGCGAGGGCATTTGTGCAGCCTACGATGCTTTTTGGGAATTTTGAAATAATTAACATTTAAGTTATTTTGTTTATTCACCGGTGTTTGTTTATTCACCGGGCCTGCAATTGCCCCCCCCCAAGTAACTACGCTAAAAATGCCCTAATTTTAAGGTAACACCGGGGTTCTTTAGCACATTGGATTTGACGCAGACTTTTGAGTAAATATTTAATCAATTTCTCACGCCACATTTCCTAGTTTTTTAGTTCACTCAAGCCTACCAGTCTAGGGCTTCTAAACACAAAAACTGAAGAGTTGAAAGTTTTAAAACTTTTAAAAATTTATTTAAAAACAATAAAGGAGAGTAAGAACTTTCACACTACTTTCAAAAATTGATTTTTAATCAATAAATTGCCGCCCCACAGAAGGTACCGCCCGGGTCCTGGAGCCGCCTGGTCCCCACCTTTCTGGGCCACTGTTCCAGTCAAACGTAGCCTATGTATTTACATGAAAGAAACGTGATTAAGATCATACAAAACTGATACGTTATTGTTCGAAGAATGGTTTCGTACAACAATTAAGCAATAAACATTCGATTCATGTTTCTCAAAAACGTAATCCGCAAGATTGGAACAGACTGTGAAAAAGTTCTCAAGAATATGGATTTGAAGTGTACATCTAAGAAATAACGCCAACATTCTAAAAGCAAAATTGAATAAGTTTGAAATTCTGATTTTGTGCCCTCTCCTGTAAGGAAAAATCCTGAATCTATGCCTACGAAGAACTAAGGGCATTTTAAAAACATTTTTCGACTTGCATTAATAAATATACATGTTGCAAACTGTTTATTTCTATAACACTAAGTTTGGATTTCTCAGCCTTGTATGCCAGCAACTCAAATAATTTTTCAAACGCGTTCTGCAATCGGATGACGTCCAATTTATTGTTGGCCACAGGACATATCAACTTGTTGATAACTTTATGGCAGTAGTCATGGGCGTCGGAAGGGAGGGCAGGGGAAGGCCAAGACCCCTCCCTGGATTTTGAAAAGTTTAGGAAAAAAAGGTTGATTTCTTAGTTTCGAGTGGGAAAAGCAAGTTTCACCACTTTTGGCCCTCCTAGAAAAATTTGGAAAAATCCCTTGTGGCTCCCCCTGGAAAAAATCCTTCCGACCCCCATGGCAGTTGTCGAGTA
>JGI24021J15306_10010612_pt1 | contig 11441 bp, 6 predicted proteins | sample Ectturendosymbi1_FD_15306 | JGI IMG/M metagenome (IMG submission 15306)
ATAATGTGTGGTTGTAATTTGAAATAAATAGCTTTTTAATCAAAGTCACAATTGAAATTTTCATGGGTACACATCTTTTTGGGTCACCCTTGTACAACGTGTAGTGTTCCGATTGAGATATGATGATTTAGTCCAGGGATTCCCGACCTGGGGTACATGTACCCCCAGGGGTACATTTGCCTATCCGAAGGGGTACCTTTGAGGTTATCAATAGAAGAGCAAAATATATTTGCATATGATTTATTTCCAAATTTTTACACATATGTTAGTGAATATTTTTTTCAAAAATCATAATATGCTCATTGTTAAATATATCAATGAATAATCAAGATAAAATGTATTGTCATAGGATATCTTAGGGGTACATGTACATCTGTCGAAATGCTGGAGGGGTATATGCTTACCTGTTGAAATGTTGAAGGGGTGCATGCTCATCGATCGGAATGATGAAGGGGTACATGGTAAGAGAAAGGTTGGGAACCCCTGATCTAGTCGGACGGAGGTTAATGAGTAGTTCGGAAGAATTGGTGACTAACTTAACTCAACCTTTTTCATATAAAGACAATCCCTGCGCGTAGTCTGGCCACAGAAGATTCCTGGCCTAGCGGATGCGAACTAAGAATACAGTAAACTATCCCTATGTGCGCTAACAGTTCGCTCAAGTATTTGAAATTACAAACCTTGCGGAACGATATCAGTAACCATCATCATTCCACTATCTTCGTGACCTAATACGTGGCAATGAATTGTCATCGGTCCGGTGAACCTGTCGGTGATGAAACGAATCTGCAAGTGTGATTTTCTGAGTTAGTATATCTTTGCAGAAGCCATATATATCTAAATTCAGACTACACTCAGTGGTATCAATGAGCCAGACAATTGCGTCATTACAGAAAACGAAGAAAACACTCATGGCTGCGATAAATTGAAACAAATGTTTCACATTGATTAAAGCAAAAACTTTTGGCAAGCTGGATTCAGGTTGCACTGCAATACTTTGATTGTGTCTATTTCTTTTGGAGAGAATTTCTGCTCAATTGTTGGAAGAGCTCCAAGTGTTTTTTCGCGAATATTCATTTCAGGCACTTCCACGATAGCATTTTCAGAATGTTTTGAAAGACATGCAAATGAAGATGGTTTTCATAATAAACATTTTTGCTTTTTGACATAAAGCTGGATGCTTCTTGTTAAAATTTTTACCTTGTGCCGTATTTTCTACACGATATCTAACAATTTTCAATAAGCTGAGAGTAGAAGAAGACGAAACATGTGATAAGCATCTGCTTGTTTATTGCCCGTTTCGATTATCAGATTGCCTGATCGCGAGCTTGTCTTAAATGAGAGGAAAAGCTAACGATGAACCTGCGTACGATGAACCAATCGTAACAATCAACTGAAAACTCAACAGTTTTGTCGTTATAGCAATAATTCCCTGTTTTACTTGTGTTACCTGACAAATGTCATAGGCAGTGAAGAATATCTGAAATGAACAAGGATTTCCCAAACTAAAATGGACTTTTAAAATCGGGGTAAAAGTTTGAAGTGATCTGTCAAGAACAAAAAATGGCAATTGTGGTTTTGTTTTGCTTTCTGAACTTCCTTGTAGATTTATCTTTGCATTTACCTCCAGCGCTAAAGACGACAACACATATCCTTAACTAGTTTTATGTTGTGTTGGTGTATGTACAAGCAGTTGGAAATTCACATTGCCCTTTACTAATATGAGTTGGAAAAAGTAGTTGAAAGATTCTAAACAAGGGGTAACCAGCGTGGTGCCCGCGGGCACCAGGTCGCTCGCAAGAACCATGTAGTTCGCCAGCGGGCCTGTTCTAAAAATAACATTAGCATGATCAATGTCTTCACATTAACAAATATCAAAACTAAAATAATTGAAAGTAAATTGAGAAAAATTTTTATTTCAGAAGTGTGTATCAAACTAGTAGCCCTTCGCATTAATCGGTACACAAGATAGTAGCTCGCAGTTTCAAACAGGTTGGTGACCCCTGTTTTAAACTCTTCAATAGGGTTTTTTGAAGAAGGATTCAATTTGCGTCACCTAATAATTGAAAAGTCACTAGCGCTTGCCTGTGGTATTTCAAACTGGGTTTTACCACGATGCGGTAACAGTGTACAGACATTTCATCACGCGTCATTTCATTACTGACATTTAATTACTAGATAGTTAATCACGCAGACCATTAAATACCCAGACATTTAATCCCTTAGACACTTAATCACTCGACAGATCAACACGCAAGCACATAATTACTCAAGCACTTGATCCCTGTAACTGGCTGGCTTATTCCTTTAGGCAAGTTTCTTTGATCTGACAGCGGATCTCTTCATTCACATGTCATTTGGCCCTGAAGCCTTTTGAGAGCTGTCTCAACTTTTAATTTTTTTGTTAAAATTTGAACATGATTGATAATGATAATAAAGTATCATTTGGTGCTACATCAAAGGCAAGCCGTCATTAATTCACAAGCAGTATGAATTTTTAAGACATCGACAATATGTAAATGGGAATATTCAGCGGCGTTGTAAATGTTACCAGAGCAGCGAATGTCAATCAAGGTTAACAACAAAAAACGATGAAATTGCAAGCAATAGTGATCATCAACACAATCATGGTGGTAATGTTGCGTCGGAAAACCCGAGCGGCAAGTTCACAAAGCTTCACACTGTGGCAGCAAGCAACAACGGAGAGCACATTCCATGATCACTCTATTATTGCTTGTTCGCGCCATATATGGTGCTGTTCTTCGCGCACATCCCGTTCGCGGTGAATCGCACATTCAACGCAACGTGACACAAAGTGTTATGCGAAAAGTTAACGAAAGCGGTATGAAAGAAGACTACAAAAAGAATGACAAGCTAAGATTGGCTTTTCGCTGCTTACCCGCTTTAGCTATGGTTCCTTCATCTGACGTCACTGAAGCTTTTTTGATACTGGCTGACAACATGCCAGGCCACGAAAATATACCCGAGATTTTAGCGTATTTTGAGCACGCATATTCGAGGCAGACAACGGCCAGGACGCAGTGAACGTTATGGTTCTACCATCTTTCCAATAGAAAGATACAATCATTTCGAAACTGCGTCTGAAGGGATTGCAAGAACAACGAACGCTATCAAAGGTTGGCATTACGGATATAGGCACTTTTTCAGTGTCATCACCCAACATTTTGCGAAAGGACTTGAAAAAGATATGCAAATGCAACTAACAGCATCTTTACAAGGTGTATCCGGTTTGCAGCCACTTGCACCGAAATGTTATTAAACGCTGAAACGACGAGTCGGAAATGCAGTAGCTCGATACTGGTTTAGTGAAAATTTGGTAGACTTGCGTAGTATTGCGTATTTGTCATATAAAAGAGACACATGTGAATTTTCATTGCTTAATTGTCTTTTTAATATTTAGAGATTGATTGTCACGTGATTAACTATCCAGTGATGAAATGTCAGTGATTAATCGTCACGTGATCAAATGTCACCAAACCGTTCAAGTGATTAATTGTCTGCGTGATTAACTATCTAGTGATTAAATGTCAGTGATTAACCATCGCGTGATGAAAAGTCACCAAACCTGCGGTAACATATATTAAGCTCGACAGCTCAAAGATTCATTGGTTTTGGGTTTGTGGCATAGTAAAAGCTGGTCACGTGTTAGTACAAACTATCATGATATTTTAATATTTATGGCGATTGTATGCCTATAAGTTCAACTGTCTGTTTCCACATTCCCACTAACCGTTATATTTGACAAGGGAGGAACTGCAAGAACGTCGCGTAGGACCCCACTTTCCGAGTATCCAATTGTTCCCGGACCTCCTTCCTTCCAGCGGATGTCGTGTCCGAGATACTTATCCCAGTTGATCGGTCGAGGAATGTCAGCTTGGGGATCTATTAAAACAAAGCCCTAAGAGCAAAAGCACTTCATTGAAAGGATTAGGTGTAGGCGGTACTAATATTTGTTAATTTCAAAAAAAGCAATCGTGCTTTTCTTTCAGAATCCATCAAAATTACAAGACCTGCAAAAACAATTTAATTTGCTTGGTAAATGAAAATCTGGAAATAAATGTCAATGAGGTTATTTACATTGGGACTCACCATATTTATCGTATTGATATTTACACGTCTCATTATTCTGATTCCACAGCTTCATTTTTTCGGTCATAAGATCAGCCCCATAAGGCCCAATGTATTTATTGTAGCTGATGACCTTCACAACATACAATAATGCAATACTTACTGATTGACATACGATGGTATTCGTGAGATAACTCCTTTTTGAAAAGTATAAATGTAGGTTTTAACTAATAACATGAAAGCAAATTTATTTGAAAAGATTATGCATAGGTTATATTTTGCATAGTATGTCAATGCCGCTTTAAACCTTGGAAATGGGATCATTGGTGGAAATGATGCCTACTCCGCTGTTTGCGATCATTTCAAGAAAAGAAACTGTTTTGAAAGTTATTGAGAAGTGGCGTCGTGCCTATAAAGGTCTCGCGGTTCGGCTGAATTCTCCAAATTTGAATTTGAACAACGATATACTTACATTGTTTGTGTTTTTTGAATGACCAAAGCATGGGCGTTTTTATTTTCAATGAATACACCTTTCCCAACTTTTCCTGAATTGACGTCCCTGTTAGAGAGTTAATTTGTGATAGCGTCTTTCTAGTCTGTTGTGTCCTTGACTGCTCGTTTTGGATATTGTATGATGAAATGCAATGGTTTTGTCGCAGGTGGTTATTACGTACCTTAGTAAAAACAGCGAAACGATGTTTCACAGCGGTTTGTTCATGCTCAAATGGTATAAAACTGTTTGAACATACAAAAGCCCTGGGAAAATCACGTGAATATTTGATGGACAAAAATGCAACTCACAAAAATAGGAAAGATCTGTTAGCGTTTTAGCTTAACCGCTATTCCATTCATACCATTAGATCAGAAAATGATAATAATGATTCGCCAAATCTAGCAAGTGCCTTAAAAACAAATGAACAAATTTTGCTTATTTCAATATTTGTGTGCAATGATAATAGTTATAGTGCATGTGGGTATTTGAAGGGATGTATTCAGTTGTTGAGGATTTTTTTCATCTTTACTAAGTCAAAGGTTAAAAAGAACTTTTGAACATTGTTTCAAAATTTGGGCAAAAACACGAGTTCAAATTTTATGCGCGATCTTAGATCATTGGAAAGATCATTGCTTTAACCAAGCTTTTTGTAAAACCAGTATAATCGCACCTAGCATTATCGCGCTTAGCAGCCTCGGCTGCTGAAAAACAGAAGAGATTGTCAAGCTTGCTTGTGCTTGAAATTTTACGTTCGTACATTTAAAAAAACAATGCTTTCAATTTTTCGCGCAGATTGTGAAGCTGCGCGCAAAACAGTGTGAATAAGTATGAGTCGAACAATATTCAAAATATAAATAAAACTTGTCAAGCAGCTTTTCACAAAATTTTTTAAAAAAGTTGTAAAAGCATTTTTATCCAATTGAATTTAATGTAAAGATCTTTCAACACGGGCACCAGTATTTTGCCTTCGGTTTTCGCACGATTTGCAATGAGATCATTCATGTTTAACAAATATTTTGTTTACAAACCTGGAAACTGTTGATGTGCATGTGGATCGGGTGGAAAAAAAAGGGGCTTGGATTTATCAGATACCATTCTTGAAGAGTATCCACTTCAAATTTGTATCTAAAATTTCCAGATAAACGTAGATGAGAATAATCTGTATGCATGGCATTCATCAAAACCAAGTGTGTGCAACCATGCAGCACTCCCGGGTCAAACGCACATATACAGCATGGTCCACGGGCCACAGCTGCATGTGCCAAGCTCTGCGGTTTAGACAACTCGGCTGGCCACTCAGGAAAGGATGGCAATACCCTCTAAAAGTTGTAATGCTTGCTTTAAAATCTGGACCTTACTGCGGGCCACAAAACATCATCTCCCTGGTCACTTTTGGCCCGTGGGCCACGGGATGCACATCCCTGATCAAACCCAACAGGGAATTTTTGGCTTGTAGGAAAAAATATCTGACATATTTGTTGCCAAGTTGAAAATATAACCTATTTGTTATTTGGTAACAAAAGTAAAGCAAACATACTTTGAATAAGACAGACAACAAATCGTTGAAACAAAGCACATTACAATTCTGGGTTTAAAATCAGGGTACCTTTGAATTTTTTTAAATATATTGCAATGATTTTAGTTTAAATCTAATTTCTGCGCAGAGCTACTCATAACATATCTCAGTTGAGCCAAGATTTATTGTTTAAACCAATGCTAAGTTCTTCTTGCCAAAGCTATAAAAATCATTTGCACTGTTGATTGCGGTGGAAGGTTACGAATCGGGTGAAACTAATTAGATAAATAAAAATGTTTTCTAAGGCCTACTACAAGTAAGAACTAGAAAGCAAAGGTTGTCAAAGGAAACTGTACAGTTGAGCTTTAAGTAGACACGCACCGTGTTACCAGTCCCACAGCACCCAGTTTTTTGAAGTGTGACTTCGAGTTGGACGATGTTTGGAGGGTTGCAGAACCAAATAAGCGTTCACCAAAGCTCAGATGTTTCGAATTTTACTTACTGTGATTACTTCGAAATTGAGGGTATTTATCTTCCTGCAGCGAACTTTGTTTGTAATTGCAACGTCCGTAAATAAGGTGCATATAAAACAAGCTATGGTTTAGAAATACAGAATNGCAAGTTTTCCACAAAGCAGTGTCATATGAAAATGCTAATTTTAATAGAGAGTCACTCGGTATTGCCCACAAAACAATCACAGCAGGAATAACTGTCTAATTTCAAAATATGAATTTTGCTGTTTGTTTTTACATTCAAAAGAGACCCTGAAACCAAAGAGAAGTTGTTCTAAGGTCATCGCAAACCAATAATATTTTTTGTTTGTCATGAATATTTATTTATTGCAAAAGAATATTAATAATGAAAATACCTTGAAATTGAATACGATCCTTTTGCAAATACATAAAATAAAGCTGTCACTTGTTAAATGAAACACAATAAGGCTGCAAGCGCAAAATCTCACTTGTTTTTGATATAATATTTCGGGCAAGGGTTCTACATGTAAAATATACTACTCAGTTACGTATTTGTAATAAACACTGTTGTGCTGTAAGTACCTGTAATATGTTGAATTGGAAAATTTATTCCTGTTCATGCCAAGATATGCATCTGATTCAAGCACAAATCGTCTTTTTATATCTTGATATGTTTTATTAAGAAAGTTCCCGATGAATGCTGGCCTGTCCGGAAGTTGAGTTTGGAGCTTGGTTTGTTGTTGTGAACCGACCACGTTTAACGTGAGTAAGATTTGATTATGAGGTGGTTCGTCTGCTGTAGATAAGTGGTCCATGTCTGTGCTGGACGATTGCAGCTGCGTATTAAATGCAACGCGTAAGGAATAATGCCAGACAAGTCTTAAATATATGGTGTCAGAGCAGAAGCATTAAATTCGTAGTACAGCCTTGTGCAAATTACTTGAATGGAGCAACGAACACAAAATCAACAATGAATCGTCTCATTTCACCATTTGCTCTGTTATAAAACTTCTTATGTAGGAATATTTATAACGAATATAATTTTTTCTATTTCTCAGCAGCATTTTTAACACAGTCCGGCGTGTAGTCTTCTAGTTTTGAACAGAAGACAACCCCGCCAAGACTCCGCATTTTAATCCCCGACACCGGCAGCCATCCCCCTGGAGCGACCCTCCCGCCTCCCCACAGGTGTCGGGCGTTCCCCCTTCTGCTTGTACAAATGGGATATGGCCGCATCTGCGGCCTGTGAGTGTGGCGAAGAAGAACAAACCATCGAACCATGTTGTCCTCCAATGTCCAATCCATCGATCTCCACATGGATTGCACGGCCTGATGTTTCTAGACGATGAGGCAATCGAATGGCTGCTCAACACGATCCCGAGATCTACTGCGGCCAACAGTGGTTAGAGCAACTGGCTCAAAAGAAGAAGTCATTTTCTTCGGCAATTAAAGCAAGGTTGGGCGTGATTTATGAGGTTGTTATACTCCAAATACTATTTCCATCGGATGACAGCCATTTTTTCCATTGTTTTCTAAGCATTGATTATATTGGTGAAATCGGTCTGCACTCTGTAGGCCTACCATGAAGGTAAAATGGATGGTTTGCCTTGGTTGTAAAACTTGAAGGACGATGGAGTGCATTCAAGATTGTGGAACCACGCTAGAGCATCTGATGTTGATGAACAAAAAGCAGACGATTTCAAGACATCCTTCAGACAAATGGTTTCACGACAAATCTAGTCCTGACCTGGTGCAGTAACGTTGGTTTAAAAAATGGTTGCTTTCAGTTCATCCATTGAAAAGGAAGCATCTGTTCATGGGTAGTATGGCCTAGTCGCAAAGGTGGCTTTGGGAGGTTAACAGCAGATACCATAATGTTTAGACGTACTTCATAATGCGATAGAGCGATTAGGATGTTCTAGTGAAAAATAAAGCTTCATTTCAATTGAATTGTACAATGGTCGACACGAGTAATTTGTAAATTTTAAGATTACTTGTTTTGAGCTTCCGTCAGTAGATTGTAGACCTGTGGCACACTGGCATTTATTATTACTTTGATTCCAATCAATTGCTACACATTGAAAATATAATCTGAAACAAAGACATTGTTTGCACTGTAGGCAAACGTATGAACAACAATACACAACGCGAGAAGGTGGAGTTAGTATCGAATTTTCTAAAAACTCTGAAATTCTGAAAAGATTTATGAAAAACACTTAAAGAAAAACAGTCGAAAATCACACTCGTTGTTAAACTCACGTAGTATTCGCCGGGATTATTGCACACAATCAGCCAATCCGTTCGGGCCGATGGAACCAAGAAGCTCCTTCCTAGTCGAGGTGGTTTACCTTGATCGAGATACATACCATCCACAGCAATTTCAAGTATATCACAAGCAACATTTCCACTCCCATCCACTACGTTTAAGGCCAAATTGAGTTGTCCTCCAGCATTTAATAATCTGTTGAAAAAGAACATAGGCATTAGTTTTGACGTGACTAGACATGACCAAATCCGTAAATACTGTAGTTGACAGCTTGGAGTAACACCATCCGAGAGCACCTCTGTTTCCGCAAGGTTTGTTGCTGCACTTTTCGCGCGACTGGTGTTGTTCAACAACCTAAATTAGGCAGTTGTTGCCATAAAATTCTCACAAATGGGCCACGTTTTCGGTAGCTACGTGGATGTCAAAGTGCCACTCTACCGCTTTGCAACGGAGCCCTTTCGAAAAATTACCAATAGTCCCCTTTTCAGACATTCATAATTTGGAAACCCAACATTGCGCTCGCTACGCTTCTGAGAAAAAGAGCCAAGACAGCGCAAAGTGTTTTTACTCTGGGAGACTTGAACGCCGCACGCAAAGGCTATCTACGTTAAATGACTGGACATGGAAGATAATTCACAGGGGAAGAGCACGAATGTGTTGAAGAAACTAAAAGATATTTCCTGGGTTTTGTTAACATCTCCCAGACTAAATTTCGTTGCTCTAACGCTGTAATAGTGTAGAGCTGATAAATTGGGGAAACTCTTCGGCTCTACTATTGAGCCAACAGAGTGTGCTCACGGAGGGGTAATCCTAAGACTCCAGCTGGTACGCTGTGTTGATGAATGGATCACACTGACAGGAAGGGTTGGCATGCTGAGGTTGCATTTGATAGACGTCTCCCTGTTTTTAATTCAAGTATATGACCCAAAGCCAAGTTCACAGTACAAGGGATTGTTGGAGGAAACTAGATATGCCATGCGAAATGTTGGCTAACGAGTTCCTGATATTGTTTTGGGAGAAACGTAGGAAATGACACTGCGGTATGTAGGTTGTGATTGGTTATTAAGAAGATCCTTATTTAAATGACACTGGAAGTCTTCTACTACAACTGTGCTATAGCAGCTCTCCGCATATCATCAACACTTTCTTTCAACACAAGTGTTTGCACACGTACACCCGGTGCATAGATGCGTCGATCAACGATCATTCATTGATGTCTGCTTCGTTTCACATGACTCGAAAATTATGCAAAACTGTCACCTATTTGCCACAATCTGAGTCTACAAACACCAATAGGACTTATGAAAGTACAGAAAAGACGTTCAAAGACAACGTATTTTCTTGTTCCAGGAGCTCCTTTATCGCACAGTAGACACAGAAGAGGGGTGATTGCTGTTTCGAGCAACTTTCGTCTGCTGCATGGCTGTGTGAACAGAACTGGGTGCAGAGGCAGATGGCAAAAATAATCTCATTGTAGATCTGAAGTTGAAGATAGTATTTTAGCTACAAAATTATTCTAGGAGGCCTAGTTTCAAACTAATACCGGATCTTCTTTGTATGCACAAAGACCTGAAGGGCGAAAATCAGAAAAATCTAGCGTCTCAACGGAAAAACACAAACGGTGTTAGATTCGTCAATGACAAAATGTTTGCCTTACTCAGAAGCAAAGAAATTTTGGAAAGTGAATTTTAGGAAATGGATCAATATTACAAAGTTGTTTTGGACACAATCAATCTCATAACATCGTGCACACAACCAGGTGCCTTATGGGAGGAAAACACCCTCACTGCGGCCGACGTCTGTGCAGTGTCTACGGAAAGTTGAGAAGGCTGTAAGCTGCGATGAAAACCGACCTAAATTGTTGAAGCTCTTACAAGAGAAGAGAATTTTGCGGCTAACGTGTGTGCGTCAAAGCCTTGATGTTCTAGTAAAACAACGACGAATTGGCAAGCTTGGGTGATCATCTCCAAACACAAAAAGCGAAGAAGGAATCCACAAACTACTGGAATATTGGCTTCCCACTCTCCCTTGGAAGGTGTATGCCAAATGCTTTGAAAAAAAGGTGCCTCAAAATTATTGTGCTTAATGTAGAGGATATCCAAAGCGTTTTTTCCTGGAAATAACATTAGATATCAAACTTTAAATCTTCAAGAGTTTTTCGAGAAATCGTGCGAGCATGCCGCGTATGGGTGTGCTTGGTTTGTTTTTCTTTATAAAACAAATGACTTTGGTGAATCGAAAAACACTTTTAGGATATTTGCGTGTGATCACATCATTGCATTTCTGCAAGAATGTTTCTGTCCGTTTCAGCAGCGTTTAGTCAAAATTATTCGCCATGAGTGCTGCACTTAAGAAAGTGTGTGTGCTTTCCAAGGTTGTGGAGTCGGATCTGAAATGTCCGACTTCCACTAAAACTTTTCCAAAATTTGCGACTCCGACTCCTTAAAATAAAGTAAATGCATTTTGGCTGTCAAGAATTTTGTAGCATCTAACACTTGATGGAAACCATGGTACAAAGCAGAAGGTCTCTGTTTCAACAAAAGTTTCACAAAAAATTGTACCATTTCAAAAGGAATTCTCAACTTAGGAGTGTCATGCAAAAAA
>JGI24021J15306_10010613_pt1 | contig 11440 bp, 8 predicted proteins | sample Ectturendosymbi1_FD_15306 | JGI IMG/M metagenome (IMG submission 15306)
TGACGTGAAACTGCAGAGTTTTGTAGGAGTGGCTTTTCTCTGTTTGCTGTGCGCATGCTTGTCAAGCGTTACAACTTTGGAGTGAATTGACCAAAAACATCTGCGAAAACAAAGATGGGGAACATTTCTTTTCCCTCAAATTTGAATGCCATAATTGGTATAATAAGTTATTACTGTGCAATTCTGAAAATGGTTATATTGCATGATGCAATGAAAACTAATCTGCTTTTTTTGCTTTTTTTTGTTTTTTTAAAGAACAAAAACCTGTTTCTTTTCAAATAACCCAAAAAACGGATTTAAAAAAGCAAAAAACCCAGGTGGGTTGGGTTTTTCTCAACCCTGATTATCTTTCAATTTTTTTTTGTGATTTTCCCTTGATCGCACGATCTGGAACAAGTCACGCCATTATCAGGTTGATTGGGTGTGCGTCGCTCACCTAGAATATAGATCCCTGGTATTGAAGAAGCTGAGAATTACCGGCATTTGAATAGGTAAAAATTAGTGTTGACAACAAAACAAGTTTCGCAAAATTAAATCTATGTAGCATGTGTTAGTAGCCTTACAATAGGAAAAATGATATAGTTACAGCATTTAAATGTTTGTAATTTTACTCTTTGGATGCCCCCCTGTCTTGGATGCCCGGGGCCGTCGCCCCGTTCGACCCCCCCTCTGCACGCCACTGGTGCTAGTCAAACTAACACATCTGTATTCATGTAAACATGGGCGCAATTTTGTTGAAAAATGTGGGGGGTCAACTCGGGGTGAAACCAATATAGTCATCTGGTCGATGCAGAAGTGACGTTTTATTTAGACAGATTCCTAATCTTATTTCTAGAGGTGTTTTGAAAGCAACATTAATCACGCTTTGCTTTGTCCTTGCAGATGATTTTACATACTGTATTAATATACTTACATTTGTTGCTGGACACGGTACTGAAGTTCAACCTGCTTCCATTAATATCGTATTCGGATGCAAACAAGCACAGCAATATACCAGAACACATCAATTGGATTTTATCAGAGCTGTCAGTTGGAGTGCCCAAAATGCTGAATCGCATTGGTCCACGTGTATATCATTCTTACAGTAGAACACTTCAGGTATCATGCATTTTATAAGAAGTGTGGGTTACAGCGTGATGTGATGTCTTGTTGAAGTAGCTTAATGTTAAAAAGATGATAAATATTTTTCTTGCACATTTCCGTTATATGAAAAAGCTACAAATCCTTTAATGCTACTGCATGCCCATGGGCATCGTGCATGCAGACCCTCTTACCTGCAGCAAAAACATTTGGCCTAAAATTAGCGTAGCCTACTTCACAAAATGATTTCAATCTATTTTTAGTGGTGGTGGGTGGAGGATGTATCCCTTCAATCTCCCCTTGTTGCCCCCTGCATACATACCCACACAGTTGTAAAAGGGCCTCATTTTGTTAGTCAACGATAATACTGCAGAATATAATGTTTCTCGGTAAAAAAACTATGACTTTCTAGGATAGCGCTATAGACATGAAAAACCGGCTTGTAGACTCTTAAAACAAGCGAAGAATCGCATGAGTGATTGATCTTTTCGACGCAACACCATCGCGTGCTAATTTCCTCATCGCTGTCGCCGCACAAAAAGAGTGTGGGACTAATCCGAGCAGAGAAGAAAAGAATGCAGCTGTGTTTGCAAACAGAATTAGCTAAAGAAAAATCACAATCACTTCACTCAAAGAAGTTACAGCGGTGAGCACAACATATCTTAGTCACGAAAGAAAAAAAATCATTACTCTTAATGTTATAAAAATTTTGTATGCAAGCCAGAAATATTTTGACTGACTAACTTAAGCCCGATCCTGGCCCGACACAAAAAAAACGACCAGGCTTATAACACTGCACCATGTCTAAAGTTTAATTCTAAGAGTTCTACTTGCATAACGACACCAACATATAATTGAGATTAAATCAAAATGTACATCGGTGAATTGGAAAAAAGTACCAAGTTTCATCTTTAACGCGAAAAGAATGACCAAAAAATATGGATGTGATGTACCTGCTAAGCAAATGTTTCGTATTTGGATGAAAACGTTGCTGCATTGTCTGGTCTGGTTTGGTTTAACTCAAGTAAATCAGATGACTTACGAACTAAAAGTCGCAAAGTGTAAGAGTCACGGAAAAAACATCGTTTGGATTTGTTGGTCACCACTGCCGCAACATTACAAGAAGTTAGGATAAATGTACATTTCATCCTTAAATTCCGAGTCAACTCCATACGTTTTGAGCTATAGGTCAATATACAGCTAGGCAAATACTGTAGGCTACTTCTACATAGGGCCTTCGCCAGTGGGCGGGCCAGTGGCGGCCCCCATTTGAAATCGGTGTCCCGCCATTTCACGTTTGGCCCTCCCCTTGCTGCATACATCCAATACTGTATTTTTAAAATGTGGCCCCACTTCAGGTTTTTGCCCCCCCTGCTGCTAAATCCTGGCGACGGGCCTGCTTCTACAACCTTTTGTTTGAAATCCTGTTCACTAATGGCTGAAAACAGTCTTTTGCGAAACTTCCCATCACCAAACTAAGTCTCCACAATAGTGCTGCTTTTTGTCTTCATCAAAAGCTTCGCAGAATTTGCCTGAAAATCTAACTTTTTAACATTATGCACACTAGCATCATCAAATTATACGCTGTCTGTTTCTGAATACGTGGGAACCAAAGTTGCAGCAAAGCCAGTTACAATTTTGCACGGAACAAATCATGGCTGTACTGTGGTCTCTCACATGTGCAGTTGTAACACTCTCACTGAGAAAATAACCTTTCTAACAGTAGCCTGTACCACAGTGTACAATGTCTGTCAGAAGTAGTTGAACATCTTTCACGGTCTCTAGAAACTTGAAAAATGCTAAATTATTTTATCGAGGCTAAAATTCATAAACTAACAGAATCCGTGGTACCAAACCAAACTCTGTTTCAACATCAACTTGACTATGTGTGGCCTACCATCTAACATGAATAGCTCTTCACATGAACCTTGACAAACATCACTTATTTTTGAAACCTCTCCAAATACAAAACCTAAAGAGAAAAAAGTGTGGGGGACATGGCATACTTTGTCCCCCGCGCCCCCACCAAATTGCGCCCATGCATATAATCTCCACCAAGGCGACTAAGTTGAATTTATTCGCAATTGTTTAACAGGAAATCGATTTAACGAAAAACTACCCAACCTCAGTCCTAATCTTAAACTTACAGTTTGCATTTGAAAGTGTATCGTCTATTTTCTTTGGGGTTCTTTCGTTTTGATGCAGTTTTGTCACTTTGTAAATCCCTTTTCAAAACATAACTGACGATTTAATGCAGTTGCATAACAACACAAGCCTACAAAATGTGTCCTCTGTAAAGTTGTAAAGTGAATTGTTTCCTTGTCTAATTACAAATTTTTATAGCCAAGATCAGGTTTTTTAGGTTTGGCCTTGGTGACTACTAAGACATTTTGAGAGACCGCAACTATTTCATGTGAATAGCGAGATAGTCATAAAGCGAGGTTTTAGTGTATTTTGGTGGTGGTTATGCAATGAGGTTCTGCTGTAGTTTGAGAGATCTTTGGAAAAATTTCAGAGATCATTTTGGTCCATGAAAATACCGTGAAAAAACACTGGCCAAGATACAATATTCTATAAAATATTTAGTTTCACTATGAAGCAACCTTCCGTTTTGGGTGTTTCTAGAAAGCGTTTGTAGATATCGGCATAGTGGTGAGTAAACAACTTTTTGGCTGAAACAACNGAAGGCAGGTTGAGTTGAGTTTTAGGTTTGAAATGTTGCGTGATATAGGGTTGTCTGTTTTCTTTCTTTTTGATGTTGCAAGTTACATATCCGGAGTGTTGCTTACGCTAATAATATATACTTGTTGCAGACTTCACTAAAATGCTTTAATGCAGAAATGGAGCGTTGGCAGAAAGCAAAAAATTGAGAAGAAATTCTGAGCCTGGACAGTGAAGAATACTATTGGGTGCAAGGTTTCTGGGTCCCTTCAAAATATAACTTGTCAGACATGAGAGTACATAGGTTTTTGCATGGACAAAGTTGGAAAAACTCAGATTGAGAAACGCTCTTTGTATCCATTAAAACGAAATGATGTTGAGCATGTGAAATTAATTGTACTGAATAGCGATTTAGACGCATTTAAAGGCATCTCAATATTCTACAACAATCCATATTTTGAGGAAGACATCATACTTAACTAAGCAAAGCAGCTCCGCACGAAAGGAGAGGAAACTAAACACTACATTTCTATACCTAAAGACAAAAATACAGTATAACATGGAAAAGTTTGATTGGTTAAACAAAACGTAAATTAATATTTTTTCATACAATGCGTGAAAAAACATTTTTGAAACAAGTCGAAGGTCGCTGACAAGGTTTGTTTGATTAAAAACAAAAAAGTTGCATGCCTCACCTGTTAAAAATATGTTGTAAAAATCCCTCTCGTTTTGTGGATAAAGTTTGCACAAAGGCTCGTTTTTCGTAAATGGGAATTGCATGATGAAGTTATACCAAGAAACTGCTTGGTCCTTCGGATTTCGAATCACGTACAGTATCTGATTGTAATTAGTCACAAAAGTATTAAAACGTTTTATAAATATTGTAAACAAATACTGTTTGTTTCTTACGGTGAAACAGAACGTAAAAAATATTTTGCATTGAAAGATAAAAAGATAAAAATTGTTGTGAATTTTTCTACAAACGAACACATGTTGATTTGAAGATGTTTTCACGTGCAGATTACAATAAAAAATCAAAGCAACTGTTAATTAATCAACTCGTTTATGACTTCATTGGAATTCACAAAACCTTAGAACCATTTTTCCTGAATTTTTCCAGGTTGGCCAGAGGTGCAGGTACATGCGTCGCTAAAACTCTTCTCGGAAGTTTCAAGTTGTCCATAATCTTAAACTTTTTTGCTGAAATAAGAAATAAACGAACTTTCCGTTTTGTGCAGAACAAACATCTTTCAACTTTTGTTTAAGTATCGTTCCAAATATTTTTTATTAGTTACCAGTAAAAACAGTTAACTAAAATTGAATTCAAGAAAATTGAAGGTAAAATGCACACAAAAGCTTAACTAGTAAGCCCTAGAAAGATTTTTACAAAAGCGGTATGTCGTCTTTCAAAATAAAAATCTCCATCAGAAAAGCCATGCTGGATTACCGATTGTGTTTCTAACAGTACATTGGAAATAAACATCTTTGCACTGTGCTATGGAGAATTCTATGTGCTATGCAGAATTTCAAGTGATTGATTTAGTGACTGATTTATTTGTTGCTTCGTATGTGTCAGCTAATAAACAGAAGAAATACAAAGAGCCATCATGCAAAAAGTAACGAATTGTCAGTGGAAATCAGAATAAATAGAAACAGTGGCAAAATAATTGATCAATGTAAACAAAGAGTGTAAACAAACACTGTGTCACACAGAATTAGTGATGGTGGTCATCCAGTCAAACAACCCCGCTTATCACTGTTTAACAAGTTTTGAAAAACAACAGTTGCAACACTGTTAGAAAAACGTACAAACAAACGCAGAACATGGTGAACAAAAATTACAGATGAAGTGAGCATGCTTCTGTACACAAGAGAGTGGATGTAGCGTAATTAAGGAAATTTGGTGTAGCCAAAAAAGATAGTACACAAAATATGAAAAATAAAAAGTAATTGATGCGGAATAAACAAAAAAAAACAAAAAAACTGGAGTGTAGTTTTATGCTTAAACTGGGGTGTGCACGGGAAAGAATAACAAGAAAAATAAAGATACATAAAAAACAAACAACTTACATTATTCAAATTACTGAAACTAGTACAAACAGAATGTTCTTCTTGAAAGTGAAATGTTACCAAATATGTTATAATATATCTTTTTCATGTAAGAGTTGTTTCTTAAGTTGCCATCTGAAGGTAAAGATACCAGAAAACTTAATGCAGTGCGTTACTGAAGAACTCAGTTTCGAGTCAACAAATATAAAGAAACATTTTCCGGCAGATGAGTTAATTCTGGGTAAGAACATATGTGCTTTGCTGAATTCCCAGAAAAGATCATTTCTACCTTTATATTCACTGCAGCTAATTTATTTCAAGAAGCATATCGTATGATATTATAGGCAACAATTGAAAACAGATGAAAAGAAACTTGGGGTTACATTGCAATAATTTACTTTTTGTCTACAAATGACCTATTTTAATGACAACTTGATGCTGAGAGTATTTTTCACTTGAAGTTTTGTTATAAAAATTCAAGTTTAACTGAAAAGCATCAACATGAGGCTGCTGCGTAAACTAAGAATTTCATTAATTTCTATTGCTTTTGACAAGTTCAGATGAAAATTCACAGCTTTTCAAAAAAGGATTTAAGTTGGACTCCATCAGTCACTCCCAACCAACTACTTCGCCTATTTTGTTTGCGTTTTACCTGGCCCTAACTCAAGCGCTTGGTAAAACCTTGAAAGTTGTTTGGTTTTCATCAAAAGATCTTCGTCTTTCAGAAAGAGAATGTTGCGTACAATCTCCATCAGCCAGTTTGTGCCTTGAAAACATTTGTAAAATAGACATAAATATTAACTGTTTACGTCTATGTGTATAATTTTAAGAAAGTCTACCTCATTCAAGCTGAGAACAATCAACGAAATATATGAGAAAAAAATCTTCGAAAAGTTTTGTAATATGGACAGTCTGTACTTGGAAATCTTTTTTCGGGCTTGGATTTATGCAAGTTATTCACAGATGCAGCTCCTTAAATCCTCACACACATTTTGTACAAAGATTGTAACCACTAAGCTTGTTTAAGCCGACCTTCTGAGTTTCCAATTAAGAGTTTACTAGCGTAAATATGATCCTGAAAGTTTCAGATAGTCAACAGAAAAAGCATTTCAAGCCAGAATAAGCAAAAGTTGGAAACAGTCAGGGGATGCTCACCGAGCAGCATGTCTATCATTTAATCAACCAGCTTATTGTGCAATGAATGATATTGCCGAAGGAAACGGTACTGTTGTCTGTGCCATGCCTAGATTAAGCTTTGTTTTTTGCGGTTAACATCAGTACACTTGCGGAAGGCTCTGACGAAATCATCAATTTTGGTGCGTCTGAATTTGGTGACGCATAAAAAATGAACTGCAGAATGTTATTTATTTTAAGTTGCTATACGTAGAGATTAACATGCTTTTAGCCGTTAAGTCAAGCCTACGAATAAAGATAAATATTGAAACTTATGACACAGTCATGCAATTACGTGAGTTTAAGCTGCAGAAAATGTCGCCTGAACGTTCTTCAATTTGATAATGTAAACAGTGACGGATTTACGCATAGGCCAAATAGGCCATGGCCTAGTGCCCCGCGCAACTCCTTCCTATGACGATTCATTGTGTGAGAGCATTTTTAAGGAGCTTACAAAATGTGTGAGAGGATTTTTAAGGAGCTTATAATTTTCGAAACTGCGCATAGGCATAGCTTCACAATTTACTGTGAAACTATCAAAAATGCAAACGCCTAGGCTCCTATCAATACAGCAACAACACGATAATATTGCTTGCTACGCAATATAAATTGACAATACTGCTTTTCATCGGATTTTTGTAGTGTCTGGCAGTCTTGGGTTGTGGCTAGCTTTTTGTCAATGGAAGACTGAACATCAAGTTAGAAATTGCTGTATGAAAAGATTGATACTGAGGAACATGGGTGGAACATGGCGAGAGAGATGCAGGCCGTCTGTATGAAAGTGGTTGCAAGCGGTAGCGTAGCCAGCTAAAAATTGTGGCGGCCAAATACTTTAACTTTAAGCAAGCACAACATTTTGTTCGGGACACTGCTTGTAAACACAAAATGACAAGATATGATAGAAATTTTGGGAGCCATAGCCTCCTTGGCCCCTCCTGGCTACGCCTAGGGTTACAAGAAAAGAATGAAAAAGAACAGTACTTAGTTGATGTTCAATCTTCCACTGACAAAAAGTTCAACGCAAGACTGCCAGACACTGCAGAACTCCGATGAAAAGCAATATTGTCAGTATTGGATTCTACGTTTGGTTGTTACCAAATACATTGCCCGCAAACAGAGATTGCTTGTTGAAGCTCTATATGTTAGTTAAATCAGCTAGAACAGTTTCTCGTGAGTTATACTTGGAAAAACGTGTCTACATTGGGCTTACGCCACATGGTTAGCTGAGGGTGTTGCGACAGTACCTTGCTGTGAATAACTTGTCTTCATGTTGTTTACCATCAGCCTGTAGCCATGGCGTAACTAGAGGTGTGAACCTTAGCTGAAAGGGACCCACTGGCCACTGTAGGGGGGCCACTAACCAACTCCAAGAAAAAAAGTTCAAAAAGGATAGTGAATCCGGATGTCGTGGATGTCTATATTAGCTAAAAAATGAAAACTCCCCAAAAAACGCAAAAACAACAACCTACTAAAAACCATAAGAATATTAACAGCAGAATGTCAGCTAAAAGAGGCCCAGTTTTTACATTTGCTTGCCAGGTGGTGGTTTGTCCCCCTGCCTCCTCGTCAGTTACGCCACTGCCTACAGCAAGGTTGGCCAATCTGCGTCTCGCGAGCCGCATGCGGCTCTTCGAACGTTTGCATGCGGCTCTTCGAACGTTTGCATGTGGCTCTTTGAACCTTTGCATGCGGTTCATTGACCTTTCCGAAAAATTGTGTTCGTTTATCATTTTTTATTTCTATTGCAAAGTGTAGAAATACTGTAAATTGGTAGCTAGCGTGCCGCACAATATTACCTTCGGAAGTCGTTCCAAAAAGAATTATGATGTCACAGAAGCGTAGATTACAAATAATTTCGTGTTTTTAGGTTTTTATGTTGCGGTTCTTTGTAACTTGGGTTTTACGATATGCGGCTCATACATAGAGAAGGTTTGGCCACCCCTGGCCTATAGCATAGAGCAAGGGTGTGAAACACGTGACCCAGCAGCTGAAGTTTTGTGGCCCGTAGAAAGGCTCAGATTTTAAATGGCGTGCCAATTTTCCGTGGGCGGCCAGCGCGTTATCTAACATTGAAATCTTGACACATGCAACTGCAGCCGGTGGGCGAATCTGGTTATGTGCGTTTGGCCCGGCAGTGCTGCATGGTTGCGCACCCGTAGCATAGATTAAAAGACTATATTTTGTATTGCTTGGAAAATGACAAATTCAAAACGGCATAAACAAACCCTGTGTCCACTGAGTGGATGATGCTTGTTTGGTCCATAAAATGCGTGGTTACTATATCAAAGGAGTGTACGCANCCTACAGCTAATCAGATCGACAACGTCGTCTANATCAGATCGACAACGTCGTCACGCTTTTCAGACTAACGGACAACTAGGTCACACCTACGTGGGTCCCCACAAAATAAGATGGCCTAGGGTCCCGCGGTCCCTAAATCCGTCCCTGGATATAAAACTTGAAACTTGACATTTTGTTCGGCTCAAAATGCCCTGCGGCAGATACTGTAAAGTAACAATTGACTTTTTTCTGTTTGAATGTAGCGGATGTTCGAAGTTTCAAGTCAGATAATACGTCGTTTATGCTTTTATGCCTTTTTGCGCCATCCAAGTTGTATTAGAAATTTAAAAGATAGCCTATCGCAGGTTTCCTTATGACAAATTAAAACAAATTTTTGCGATTGTAAAGTCTCAATCGGAAGAAAGATTTGAGTTTTTGAAAAAGTGTTTCTGAAACGAAACAATAAAATTAAATTAAGGTTGTTAAAAAAATTTAATACAGAAATTGTGATGAAAATTATTTCAATGATTGGATCAACCTGTTTTGGCGAATGATGCTACAAGAACATCTCCTTGTTTTGGATTGAAATTTTCGAAAACATATTTTGCAGTTTGTGCGTTGAAGCCAGGAATAAAATGATATCCTTTCCACTCAGTTGTTGCAGGAGCCTTCACAAACGCGTCAGTCATCCATTCACACATTTCATCCTCGTTTAACTGGTGCTCAGGTTCAACAAAGTCGTTTCCAACGCCTATCATCTGCTTCACATCCATGGCAAAGAAGTTTAGATGCTTTGGATATATTAGTTGCAAATTTCAAAAAATAATCACAGATGATATCGTCAGATAAATTTTAGCCGAGACCTTTCAGAATAGTTCGAATCTAAACCTGCAAAAAACTTAAGATGCAAAGAAACAAGAACACATCAAGTCACTGCGATTATGCAAAAAAATTAAGATTACATTTATACCAGTTCGTTTACGACGAGATTTCACATATCATAGTCAGTTCATAAATGAACAAAACTATGATTTGAGGTGAAAAACTACAGTCAATTTCATTTATTTTGCCAAATCTGTGTTAATGTCACTTTCAGACGATGGGATTATTTTTATCACAAATTGTTTGTACAAGGATTTGTGGTAAATGTTTTTCCAAAAAAACTTTTATACAAAGCAATGTAATTAAACAGGTGTAGTTTTTGGTTTAATAAGAGCAGAACCTCCTAACATTCGTTTGAATTATTGATATATTATGGTTGTATTTACGATTTTGTCGTGCTTTCAGCACTCATTTAGAAGTTTTTTCTTGACTCTCTTGCATTGCGAAATTGTCTGTAGAGTCAAGCCCGTAACTAGAGGGGGAGTTGGGGGGCCGAGTCTCCCTTGAAAAATTTTTCATCCCCCCTGGAAAATATGTTGGGCACAGTTTAAAACAATTGGACATAATTTAAAAGATTTGGGCCCTTGTCAGAAAACGTTACGCCCCACCTGGTGTCCCAAGCTTGTTACGGTCATGGTTACAGTTACGATGAATTTATATTGTTTTGCTGATCGATTTGTGAAGCTTTTCAAAATCATAAAATCCTTTGGACGTGTTTTCTTCATGAAATATTTCCTTACTTCTGTTTATTGCTGTCGCTCAAAATAATCGACCTCACATTTTAAGAATCAAAAAATTCAGGATGCACGTTGTACGTTGTTTAGTGAAGTAACAGTTGAAAATAACACTCACCTGCAACACGTACAATTTCGTTTTATGCGAAAATGGGATGCCACCCTTAGCTTCACCCATATATATCTAAAAATTGGTGTCTGAGTTTGCTCCATGGTATTGCGAAACCTTTCAAAATTGCGAAATGAAAGAACTTTCCTGCTTTTTGTCAGCAAACATCTTTTCCATTATCGATTCGAAAAACACAAACAACGGAGCAAAAAATACAATGTATCGCCTGAGAAAATCAAGGACAGCTGTAACTGACATAACTTGCAATTAACGCAGCTTTTCACCGAAGAAGAAGCGAAGCCATCCACTCAACAGAGCAAACGTNCTACTACCCAGTATCATAAAANATTTCTGTAAAAAAATTACAGAATATTTCATGAGCTTCTAAATTGTGTAACATATTTCTCAACCGAACAATCAGAACACTCCCTCACTAGTAACTCACTCATGTGACATTACTGGAATGTTTCTT
>JGI24021J15306_10010615_pt1 | contig 11440 bp, 7 predicted proteins | sample Ectturendosymbi1_FD_15306 | JGI IMG/M metagenome (IMG submission 15306)
AAAAAACAGCTAGATCGCCTGTTAGTTGCTGTTGGAAATCAATCTAAACGACAACCAACATTAACAGCACGCTTACGATAATGAAGCGTCTCGTAAGATTTCAATTTACCTGGAAACGCGTTTCTTTATTTTCGGTATTTCGAACCACTGCCAAGTAATTCGTTGTTATTTATTTGCATGCGAATGCATAAATATAATAACACCGCTGTCTGTAGCTTTGCAAACCTTTGTTGGAATGACATTTGTTGTCTATATTCCACCCTATAAGGCAAGTACACTGTAAAACTCAACTTCATCTCACACTTCTCGCTTGTGCAGATGTTGCATTGCGGCATACCCGAGTTGAGCTCCAAGGCTGACTTGAAATACGTCTACGAAGCTCTGCGACCATCAGCAACGGAAGACCAGGCCACGACCAAGTTCACAGAGTAAGTTCGCAACCTGGCTGGTTGCTGATAACGCTGAAAAGAAAGTATGACAAGCATCTCAATTACAATCTGCTTGGTGCGACTCCCCACTGAAATATAATGTTCAGTATATTGTTTTGACGCCTGACGTACAGGCATCGATTTCCTGCGGCAGATGTCAGGATCGCAAATTAGTTAAGCTTGGTGTTTAGAAAACGATTTTTGAAACTAATTTGATGTGATAATTATTCTGATTATCTCCAGCCACCACCTTTCACACCCCCCTGGTCGTTTCTCTGCAGGTTGATTGACAGCAGCTTGTCCTCCACGTTGACCCGATTGAACTTCTTGGCGCACACCCTTGCTCAGAGACGTTACCACAGCAACGAATCAGAAGAAGATCGGCGCACGCTTTCGTTTGCCCCAAAATTGCGACCTTACAAAGAAGAAGACGGAAAAATCGTCTCAGCCGAAGTTGTCGGATTTCAAAAACGATATTCGCCTGAAAAATATTACGTGAGTTACAAAACTTCCCCAGATATTGTGAAAAGCTGCAAATTGGCATTAGGAAATTGAAGTGGAGGTGATCCCGACATTTTGGATTTATGTCTGAAGCCAGACAGACCTGCGCAGTGCGCAACATAAGGCCCGCAGGCCGCATGCGCCCCGGTCAGATTATTTGAAGACATTCCACGGTTCAATTAAAATCACGTGTCAACCTATTGTTGACGTGTACAGTAATTGCGATAATATTTTCTTTCACCTCAATAATATAGTTAATTTTTGTGTCTCCAAGCGATGCATATAAATGTTTATATTCACAAAAATTGCATTTCAGTAATTTCTACAACGAGTTGTGCAACAATCAACGTAACACTTAACCGTGCCATCAATGGCTGGCTCTTGTATGTAGTTACAGCGTATATTGAATGCTTGTCAGATTTAAGCAATTAGTTCTCTTCAGTAAGCCGTCCGAGTATTTAATCAAGAATGGACAAGGAAATACGTTTTTACCGCGTCTGTGTGTATTACGTCATTTTGTGAAATTTATAAGTGGCAATGTTGGATGCGGCCCGCGGGAAAAGTAGTTGTGTGTTGTGACTTTTTTACTGTTTTAAGACTTGCTGTAAAGTATACGTAAGCCTTGTTTCTGTACTTCAGAAGCCGGACCATACGAAAAGTGTGGTGCAATATTAAGTGCAAGACCTTGGTCTTGGCGTAATGCCAAAGTAAATGCGCTTTTCATTTCAACTCGTGAGTGAAGTTATTGTCCAACAACCAATGTGCTGCTGTGTTTATTTAGCGTTGCATGTTTGCTTAGCTTTGCCCCCGACGCTCTGAAAGGCGAATTATGGCCTCGACTTCCTTATTTCAGTTATTCTGCGTAAAAGCGACCCGAGAAAAGCTTTCCACACGGACGGTCGAATCGTATGTCTACCGGACGTTCGCGGAGTTCGAAGAACTGCACAGAAAGTTGTTGTACGCCTGCTCTGCTTCAGTGCTTCCCATGTAAGTACCACGTGACCTTGCTCAAAGGTGTTTTGGTGCGAAAGTATATTCCAGGTAGTGCAGTAGTTTGTGCTGTTGCTTTCCCAATCGAGTATGAGTAAAATGAAAAGCAGCGTGATAACCTTGCGTTGGTGCCATGTTATGAAGTGCTTACGAGACCAATAACTCGATAAAGGACATCACTGTCCCCTTAAAAAGTTTTTATGAGGCAGTCTTTACAAAATATGTGGGTTATTCTCGAAAAGTTTTTATGAGGCAATCTTTACAAAATATGTGGGTTATTCTCGAACCAGCAAAACATTTACAATCGTATTTGCCGTTGTTGCGATTGATTCTTCAAAACACGCAATCAAACATCTTGGTAAAGTGTAGAGCATTTGTATTTATGTTGATATTAATAATTTTCACACGTCTTGTTTTCAAGCAGTGGGTCTTAATCGTGTATTACAGCAATGGTGCATTGCTGCGTCACAGCGTTTATGTTGTCGCTGGCAGTACGAAAATGTTATTCTGATGAACTTTGCTTGTCGCTGAGCCGTTAACTACGCTTGTACTGTTTGGTGGTGCAATGCCTGTAAGCTGGGAGTGCGAGAACGCTGATAAAAATCGTGATGTTAGTTTCAACTGCGCCCTGCAATTTCCTGTTATTTTTCAAGTTTTTTTTTTATGTGTAACTTAGCATACATGTCACCGGTTCCTTTTGTGATAATCTGCTTTTACAGTACATTATAACGAACGCAATGAACCATATCACGTAGCAAGCAATGTTGCGTCACAGAAATAAAAATTGACGAATTCCGCTTTTAGTGAGTACTGAGGTAAAACACACTTCTGATTTCGCATGCGCATGTCTTTTGGCCTGAACTATTTGTGGGAGCGGAAGTGAAGTAACAATGGTCGAAAACACAAATATGCTCTTAAGCAGAAAGAAATATTTTTTCGTAGTCTTGGTAAACGTGTAGGTTGTCTGTACAAGTTCGTGGTTCCAGCTTATGCCAATAAGGGCGGATAATACCTACACCGTAAATCAGGGGTCTCCAAACTACGGCCCGCGGACCAAATCCCGCCAGCGAAGACATTTTATCCGGCCGCACAGATATTTTGTCAATAATGAAAAAACAAGATATTTACGAAACATTTGTTTATTTGTTAGAATGTAACATATTCCGAAACAATCACGTTATGTAAGATGTCCGGCCTTCTACTGTATAGTAGCTTATGTGGACCTGTGGCAAACAGTTTGGAGACTCCCTGCCGTAGACCAGGGCTTCTCAAACTATGGGTCGAGACCCCACGCCACGTGGGGTCGCGAAAAATTTAACTTGGCAAATCAGAAAGAAACCTTTAGCTAGACTTTACAAGAACATTAAAAGTAGGCTTGCAATTAAATTGTTTCTAGTCCATTTTTAGGGGCAACACCTTGTTTCAAGCTGTCAGCTGTTTACAGGATGTCAGCCTGAGCTATCGACTGATAATAATCATTAATCAACGAAATACAAGAAGTTATACGTTGTTACGTCATCATTGTTGTAACGCGCTGACCGATATTGACCTTGTTGCAGCCATTCCCACATAGGGGCAACTGGAATTTTCCAAAGAGTTTATGTGAATTTGGATAAAAACAAGAAATTAATACAGAGCCATTTCCGAACTTCATAAATTATTTCCCTTTTGCACAACATATTTGTGTGATGCGGCATTCCCAAAATTGACAATTATCAATTTTAAAGAGCGATCCTTTTTGAAAAATATTGAATGTTCTTCGCCTTGCGTTTTCTATGAGTGGATGATCTGTGAAAAAATCAACTGCATCAATTTCATTAGTTGAACTTGATAACCTATATAAATTAAATTGATTTTTGTTAATTTTTTATTAACTTTACTGTTTCCATTACGTGGTTCTTTTATTGCTGTATATAGTTACTTTCGTGGATTGTGTGCATTTGTACAGTGTGATTTCGCCATAGACAAAAATGCCACTTGAGGTTTGTAATGGGACGCATCATTAACGTCTAGACCAGGGTTCTCTGACCGTGCACCCTTTAAATTTCGACAGATGAGTATATACCCCTAAAATTTGTTATGGCAAAAAGGCCAAGTTCTAATCAGTGGCGTACGCAGAAATTTTTCGTGGGGGGTTTCATTAAGTGGCATATGGTGGTCATTTGCATATGGTGTGCGCTGTTTCTGACGTCACAATTTGACGTTATATTCATGTTTCCAAACCAACGAGAAGTTTGTTGACATAATATGCGTATTCTTCTACACGTACTCCCCTTATTTTATAAACTAATAAACTATCAGCGCTCCAAGTTAAGATATCGGATGCAAAAAACTTAACGCTACGACACAGCAGTTCATAACTGCAAAAATATCAGGCTTCGCGTTAAAACGGTAGCAAAACACACTCATCACTGCGTCAGAGCAATTTGCAACTGCAAAATGAGGCTGCGCTAATGTCTCGTGGAATACGAGCAGTCGAGCATAGAAAGTGTGCGGCGGGCTCACTGGCGCACAACCCGGTTTGGAAAATCGAATCTTGCTAAACTACGCAAGAATTGAGAATGCGCATAGAGCACGCAAGAAATCTTTCGATTATTTGTTATGTATAGAAGTCCAGCAAACTTTTAATTTTTCTTTTTCCCTGCTAAGACATTATCAAAAACCTGAATCCTTCCATGTTGAAAACTGTTATTTTTGAGCGCGTGCAACAGTTCTATCATGCTACTGAAATCGGTAATGTAGCCAATGCGGTCAGCGCATGTGCTGATCAACCTTAACAGACAAAATAAAGACAATTGTTTCGGACAAAGTGAACTATCGCGGAACAGCCTTAAAACATGCGTAGTGAACGAAAGGTTTTCAAAAAGTGGTGAGATGTTAACCCAGATTCCCACCAAAACCTAATTATTACTTTTTGACCCATTTACAATGTTCCTTGAAATTTGCATGCAAATTTATTCCGTGGTGTTTGCATTAAGCCGACAAATTAACAGCAAAAAGTATGCGAAAACAATTAATCTCCTCTGCGCAGTAATTAAGTTTTTGTGAAATATCAAGCTCAAGGGGAGGGTTTTAACCCAACCCCACCCCCTTGCCTACGCCCTTGGTTCTAATAGAACTTTTAGAATTTTGGAACTATTAAAAGATAGGTTCCATTTTACTGTCTCAAAGTTAAATTTTTGCGGCTGTGCAATAAATGTACCTCTTCAACCTCTGGTCTAGACTCGACGTTATCCATCAATGGGGTCGCTTAGAAAATTATTTTTTGGAGTGGCGTCGCTGAACAAAAAGTTTGAGAAGCCCTGCCGTAGACGATCCGTACTCATTTTTTGCATCGTAGTTGCTGATTTATTGCTAAGAAAGAGCTCCTTTCGAAGTAACATGACGTATAACTTTATTTCTATGAAAACTCCCTTATTTAGCATTTCTTGCCGATCGGACTTCCCAGTTTACACTGACTGTTGTTCTCGTCCACATGTTACGTTTAGCCATCCTCGGTTCGCATGACCGCTTTTACATCAGCTCACTTCCCGTCGTCACCATCCCATCACGCTACAGTTGCGCACTATATGTAGTATATACACGCTCTCTGCGCTTCGACGAGATGCAACGACATGAGGCCGAATCTGTTACTAGCCCCGCTCCCCCCCTGAACCTACGCCCGAATCACTGTTTTTTCGGCCCAAATCACTGTTTTTCGCAGCAAGACTTGATCTGCAATCGAAACCGTGGCCGCGTTGATGTTTCAGATTTCCGAAAAACGTGGTGGTCGGTCGCTCGCAGGTGAAGCAAGTGGCCGCGCAACGCGAACAGAAGCTGAACGCGTATCTTCGGCAGTTGTTCCGGATGCCGCGGAACGTTCACATGGTGAGTCCGCATGTCCTCCGTTGACCTTCCCGCTGCTGCGCGTAGTGGGCTGGGAATCGTGTGTTGTTGTTGCTTGCTTGTAACAGACGCGTCGTGAGTCTGTTCACTTCAGCGTTTCATCGCGTGTTATTTCCAAATTTAGGTTAAAGATTCCAGTTTCGGTTGCCGGTGTAGGGAGAATGATGGAATTAACCGTTTTACGTTAAAAGAAAAGTTATTTCAATGATTAAGATTAGAAAAAAGTTGATTTTGCAGTAGCTAATGGACAGTAGCTTCCCTCTCATTGATTCCTGTTTAATTTCAAGTGCGAGATACGAAATAAACATCGCGCCTTCTACGATCATCTTAGTCTCCAACGGCATTTGAAACGACCAACCACAAACATGCAGTTAATCACAACGTCGCCGAAAGCTCCTTTTACGTCAGTTTCGCGATATTATTTGCTTCGTGCTGCCGGCTTTGTCACCTCATGCGTCACTCGTTGAGTAAACAAAATCGGTTTGACCTTTAAAAAATACAATTTCCCTTTTACAGTCGTAACATAAATCTAATCGCAGAAACAAAACCCCGCCATAGCTGTAACGCTTGCGGCACGATCTCCTGCTTCATGAGCCGCAAAGTTGGCGGTTATCGTGTTAACTCATCCGTAAAAAGCATCTTTTGAAGCGGGATCATTGTTTCAAGTCCTTTTCTTTCGTCCACTGACAATGCTGCGCAACCGTTTGCATTCTTCCAGCACGACCTGGTGTACACGTTTTTCGAACCCATTCTGCGCGACGAGGAAAAGGATTCGCAGCCAAGCCTGAAGTCTCCGTCAGCCGTCGGCGGCGAGATCAAAGTGTCTCTGCATTACAAGAACAACGCCCTTTACATCATGGTGATGCACTGCCGGAACTTGGTGGGTTAGACTGATAACCGTGCTGGCTGGACAAGCACAATCAAAAACATTGTTGTCACGCCGTGTGTTGATCCTCGGGGCAGAGTTTGTGATGCTCGTCTTTTATATCTGCTGTTAGCAAACCATGATTTGTCGCCCTATGTATTTTACATTGGGTAAAGCAAAAACTATGAATAAGTTGATCAGGTTACCTTTGCGGTGGTGAAGCGATTTGATTCGGTTTTTGTTTGTTTTTTCCTTTTTTCAATTGCTTATCTCAAAAATGATGCTCACTGAGCAAAGCTTTCCATTTTGAAAAAGGCAAACCGTGGTAGCAGGTCGCCGCATGGCGCGTATGTGACCGAAGTCTCACAAAATATTTTTTGCAAATCGTTTTAGTTCGCGCCGTGTATACGACAACACCCAACCGGACCTCGATACGAACAGGGAGCTGGATGTTTTAGTAAACAGCTGCGAGCACCATTTATACAAGCGACTAGATTGAGGCAGAGTGGAATTTGGAAGTCTTGCATAGTCGTATTAAAAAGATAAATGCAAGAACCAACGATCTTGCTAAAAGTTTCGAGAACAGTTGTTTTCATCCCCAACAAGATTTAATGAATGAAGTGCGAAACTTCTGACCACACAATACAAGCGTGGTGCGGCATGGGCTGCAAAGGGGAGGCAACCAGTACGTGTCAAAAATAGTCACGAAGACAGGAAGCAACACTTAAAATATCAAGCGACTGAATCAAACACTAAATGAATAGAGGCAGTGAAGTGGGTGAAATATTGAAGTTCAACGAAGCACATTTTTTTTATTCAAAGCAATTATAAAATTCCCAAGCACCGATAATAATAATTGATCGGTAGCGGAGCCACATTTATTGTTTGATATTGTGTTTTTATCAAACCCACGTGTGGTATGCGCAAAATCAGCAAACAGACATCAAATCCAGATGTGTTAAAAAGGACTGCTCGAGAAACAACACTTCTGGAAAGGTTACCTGCTTTTCTTCAGACTTTTCTAGTTAGTAACATCGCTCGGATGTAGTGCTTATTACTAATTGTTACCTACTAAGGTTAATATGTTTCAATTTTTTGCCAGTTTACTATCGACGGAACAGACCCAGATCCTTACGTTAAAACTTACCTTCTTCCTGATCCAAGTCGCATTACTAAGAGAAAGACAAAGGTCGCTCGTAAGAATTTAAACCCAACGTACAATGAGATGGTGAGTGCTGCTGTTGTTTTGACCTGTCGCTACGGATACGATCTGGGCGAAAGCTGTTTCTCTTTCTGTTTATTCCCTATCTCTGCTGTAAGACCTGAGCAGAAGCTGTTTTGACACAGCAAGCACGAAGGCGTTGAAAGTTAAAAAAATTCGTTTTCGTTTTTCGTAACTGCTTCTTTCACACCGCCGATGCTGTCTTTCATTCTTATGCGCTCTTTCTTGGTTGAAGTTTTCGTTCCTTGTTGAAAATTATCTCAGGTAAATGTTTAATTCTATTTTTCGGTGGTCAAGCATGTTGTCAAATGTCACTCTTGCCGTTCGTTGTTTCGTTTGTGCAAGGACCTCGCATCCATTAAACTACGGGCTCTAACGAATCGTAGCAGTGAAACACTTATCAGAGCCGAATCCCAGCATATTCGACTCCGGTCGTAGCGTCTCTGTTGAAAATTGCGCATCTACGTCCCTATTTAAAATTAATGCACAGAAGCACTTCTGCGGATTTCACCTTTACTTGACGTGTTCCCCAACGCTTTTCCGTTTTCCATCGCCAATCTCAGTGTTTCCCGTTCAATTTTGCTCATCTGCTTTGTGTATCGCGTCTAAATAGTACCGTGAATCACCTTGTTGCTGTCGCAGATAATTTACACGATGTCTTTCGAGCAAATCAAGCGTCGAACGCTGCAGATCAGCGTCTGGAATTACGAGACTCTGCAGGAAAACGACTTCATGGGGGGAGTTTGCATCGACCTGTCCACCGTGGATCTAGTGGCATCTGACAAAGCTTCTTGGTATCGCTTGAGTTCCTCCATGCTTTAACTTCATGCTCGTTTAACAGCATGCTCTTCAAGCCTTACTAATGTGTTTAAAACCTTCTCTTGCAATGATTGGGTATCCCAGTCATTTGAGTAAAGCGTAACCCGATCAGTCGATGGCACCCAGACCATTGTTCGCAATCCCAAGAATCGCCTTCAGATATTTGCGATTTTGGTTATTTTACTCTTTTTGACGTGTTTTCATGAAGCAGCAGCAGTATCGTTTGCACTTGAACCTGCTTTCTTTAAAAAAATCAGAAGAAAGCAAAAAAATAGTCACGTCGTTCAAACCTTGTCAACAAGTCTAAGTAACAAGTTTTAACCACGCTGTTTCAAGCCTATGACAAATGGCTGCCGAGAGAGTTAACATGTTTACTTTTAAATTTAAGCAGCCATTGGAAAAGAGTGCGCAAGCTTTAACAATGACTGCCAGGGATCGAGGTCTCAAGTTACCATTGTCGTTTATAAGAATCACCGGGACTTTCGCGCTTATCAAAAATCTTTGTTGCATCAGGCAAGAGGTCTGAACCAGTGATGGAGTCAACTGTTTTTTAGTAACAATGATTAGAATTACACGTCTGCAAAAATTTATGTTGTAATTACACTTAGTGTACTTGAATCCCCAATCACACTTCAGTTCCAGTTGGTAATCTTAAAGTCTGCATTAAATTTTTTCGAACAAGTCCACTCCTGAAAAACGCACACTAGCAATTCATTCTCCAACCAAAAGCCTTAGTGCATGTGATTACAGCCCGACGCAACGAGTTTCTTGTTTGTAATGACGATACGAAGTCTTCTTCACACTGAAATATCAAAGCCAAGTGGACCAAAAATGTTTTGTGTGATTTTTAAGTTGCGTTTCAACCACCTTTTTATTTTAGAGATGTATATTTCATATCTCCCACAGGATTTTTAGATTCCACATCACTGCGTAGTTGGCCGTTTTGTTTCTTTGAGTTTGAGACACACGGTTTATGGATTCAATTGCAGCAAACTCAATTACAATCGCTCGATGTGAAAAAATAGAAGTGACGATTATTTTGCAAATTCGTAATAAATTACAATTGACTCCGTCACTAGTTGTACGCATTCCTGGTTTTGGCGCTGCTGTTGATTCATGACTAGGCTCTCAGAAAAATAATCGTTGACTTCATCAGATCCCAATTGTTTTGTTTTTTGCTTGCAACCTTGTCAAACTGTTGAACTATGCTTCTGTACAACGCTGTTTTTGATTAAATCTTTTTTAATAAAACGATGAGTTGCTTCATACAGTATTAGAAAGAAGAAACAGCTACACCGTAACAAAACCACCCTGTGAGTGTGTGTGTGTGTAAGAAGGTTACAAGTGTCGATTGTATGATGGTGCATTTCAACTCAGTATGTCAGTGTGTTGCAGTTAAAGTTGCAATATTTTTGTTTAATCCTTTTTGTGCGAGTATTATTTCTGTATCGCGTGCTGATTGCTTTAATCCGATGCTAACATCTGTTATATTGCCTTTTCTATGCATTTATATGCTTAGTCGTTGCGAGCTGGCCGTATCCTAGGCGTGAGCGCTTCGGCTGGAAGTAGCAACTGTTGATTTAAAATTTTTTCGCCATATGTGTTGAAACCTATCGCGGGATGGAGTGTTCCGAGAAGCTCCGCCGGATTTCAGCCGCGTCTATGTGTATTACGTCATTGTCGCGTCTGCGTGCATTACGTCATTCTCGCTATCCACTTTGCGCTTTAGGCGTTCTTTGATCCTCATGCTTCGCTGTGATTTCCCCTTTCATTGCCTCTTACGTCGCTTGTCCAGAAATACGTAAAGTATGCATTCGCTTATTACCTGATTATTGTTGTGCGTCGGTACCTGATGGAGGGCAGGACAAGGATGCATCTTCTCGCTGCGAAAATGAAACGACCGAATCTGTTGATTCCTACCATTTCACCAATTAAATTAGATTGGAAGACTTTTTCGTAAGATGTTCACGTTCATAACTCGACGCGTTCGTCAAGACGAACTTGAGTTTGTAAGAATGTCTTGTCTCGTTAGAGGACTTTCGTCTCTTGGGTTTTGTTGTCTTTTGATATGTATGNGCCCATGCAACTTCCGGTCGGCGTTGCTTCATTTGCTGGAGTGATAAAGGCATGTATCAGGAAAAAGTCGCTTCGAGCAAATCTCGCTCCCGTGTTTCTGACAGAAACGCCAAGTCTGTAGAGTGTAATGAAGTGTTCTTGTTAACCCTGCACGGTTATACGCTTTCACCGCCAACTTGCAACAGATAGATGAAAAAAATAATTTCTTAGAACTTCTTCATCCCCAGACAAGCAGTGATTGCAAGTTTGCAAATCGTCACAACGCGCTCCCATGTATTCATCCGCCTAACGTGCCTCGAAGCAAATAACCAACTCGCTTTATATTCTATCAGAGGTTTATGTCGATTTCCTGCCAACGTTGTCAATTTATCTTCCAGTCATTCCTCGACGGTTGGCTCTTNTCATATGAGTGGCCGTATGCCTTGGTGAAAAAGGAACCGTTTCTGCATTTCGAAATTTAATGCGCNTTAACATCAATCTNAAAAATCCTTTTTGATGTTAAGGAACAGATATATTTGCCACGCTCTTGAAGTTTATGAGTATACAANTTCTACTGTAAAGCCAATTAATACTTTGCCTTGCTTTTTTACATTTCCGTCCCGTTTCTGTATATTCTACGAACCGCAGGCGTGTTAGCTTCCATTCCGCTTTTTC
>JGI24021J15306_10010616_pt1 | contig 11439 bp, 10 predicted proteins | sample Ectturendosymbi1_FD_15306 | JGI IMG/M metagenome (IMG submission 15306)
GGTCCCGTCTTAGTGTGTTGGTGTGGAGCCCGCAGAGCTATCTGAGATTGTTGGTGACCGTGGAGTATTTCGAGTCCTCTTGGGGCTGCTGCTGCCCCCGCGACTCTCCCGAGAGCAAAGCGGGCGTGAAAACGAATGAATGATATTTTTGTATCTTTAACACCTGCAAAAAATTAGCAAAAATAAAAATAGTGCGCAGGATTCTGCAAAGAGCCAAACCTCTACAAATCCTGCTGACAGAAAATTAGCTGAATTACAAATTCAAGCTTACCGGAACATCTAATTGTCCAACAGCATTTGCCAGCTCATCCACAAAGTCTTCTTTTACGTCGCAGGCAGCAATTACCAAACTCCGGATCTTCGGAAGACACTGACAGCAATTTGTGCAACAGGAAGATACATTGGCATTCCCCCATAAATTCAACAATTCTATCTGCAATAAAAGCAGGAATTTTTGGAAAACATCACTCACAAAATAGTCGTGAAATATATTTGTAATATCAGATGTCATGTTTTCAGTACATTTTGAACTACGTACGATTTTTCGTGAATTTAAAAACCTCTAGCCTGCACGTGCCTAAGTGCGATGAGAAAACTGATTCTTACCTGCACAAGTAACCGAAGCGCTGCTTTTGCACTGATAGGTCATACGTACCACGACATAAGCGACCTGTCTCATGGTCGAATATCGCGTTTTCGAAGTGCCCGGTAATTGTGATTTTAAGTTGCTGGCACTTTTTGAAATTATTTATCGGCAGCATATTTGTACTCTGCAGGTGTAGTGCAGAGCAGATTGTCCAGTTAAGAGGAGTTTTGACTCTTGCATCAGCCTCCATGTCATCCCTCTGTGTGCATGCCATCTCTGAAAGGTCGCAGAACAGGAAACGTTCGCGTGCTGTGTCACTGCTGTGTAACCACGCCCGTAACTAGGGGTGCCCTGGAGGGGACAATTTTTCGCTCCCACCTGGAAATAAATCTGGGGCATAGTTGAAAACTATTGGACATCGATGAAAAAAATTGGGACCCTCTCAGAAAACTCTTCGCCACCCCTGGTGTCGCAAGCTGGTTACCTGCCTGTGTGTAGCTCGCCTGGGCCTTCAGCAACGCGCAGCACTTTATTCGATAATTTCATCCTACAAATGACTTCGACGAGTTTTATAGTTCGTGGAGACAGGTGACGCGCGAGTTTCAAGTTCAGACACAAACGGAGGCAGCCTGTAAGAATCTGCAAGTCCTTCTCTGCTGACTTAAAAGTACTATAAATAATGGCATGTTGCTTTGACATAGCTGCGTACGTCTTGCGTAATATGAAACAATAAATTAATCAATCAGAAGATCGTTATTCAATTTCATGATGTTTCTCATCTAACCAGTAACTATACATAAAATTTGCATTGTAAACAGGGTATATAACCAATCGTAAGTCAGCCACCACAGGTTGTCACGGGGAGCATTCCCACCACACTTTGCTACAGTAGAATCAAACAGGGTTGTCAAGCCCAGATGTGTCAAAAATGCCAAATAGCTTCAAAACATTCCAAATAAGCTGAAACAGGAGAATGGCTGTTTGTTTTGAATTTCGCGGATGATCAATGACAAAAATGAAACGTTGCTATGGAACTATGCCCAGAATTATTGCATATAAATCAACAAGTAATTGTTAATTACCAAAACTACAATCACTTTTGATAGAAAATGCCTAATTTAAAAACATTCTATGACATTATTGAAACAATATATTATAGTTTGGAAAACTTACAGGAATGTACCATGCCCTAATGTCTAATCGCTTTGAATTTGCTACGCAAACGTCTAATGTGTGAGATATGCCGCAATTTCACAAAATATCTAATGCAGAATTCAGTCGCAGAAAACCCACAAAACTCTGTTAGGCTGTCTACGTTTAGATTGACCACATACGCCAAATAGTCAGTGAAAATATGCCAAACAACTTCAATGAATGCTAAACAAGCTGAAACAAAACCTACATGTTTAAGTTTAAAGCAGACAGATTCAAAAATATGCCAAACAAGGTTTTTTTCTGCCAGCACCATTGAGAAAGGCCAAAAAGATGCAAAATTATGACGTACATGGACAACAGCATGTTCTCATGCGAAACCACTTTCAACGAGGCCAAATGTCTGAAATTCGGCATTAGAAAATGCCAACCTGGCAACCGTGTAATCAATATTAATTTTCGAACGGCCACATCGAGGCAAGCAAGAAGATGTACACTAACAAAGTAGGCTTCCTCTCCTTTCTCTTTATTGCCAGCTGATTCTCTATGCAATCTGGTCCTCTGTGAACAAAAGCTTGGTTATCCCTGCTTGCAATGAAGGTGCACCGATGTTCTGATGTGTTCCTGACCATGACATACTCCTAATTTAATCCTTCTCCAAGCAACAGCCTTTCTGCTCCAGTGAACAAATACGAAGTACCTCAGCCTCTAAACCAGCATCAAAAGAAACCCAAAAGAAACAAGTGGCAAAGTGTATGGTGCGTATGTGAGTGCAATCGTCATACCTGCAAGAGACATAGCACCTGTAACACAAGGGAAACACTGCATGCCTGTATTATCGCATAGTGTATTGTGTAACGTCTTAGCTCCCACACGCAACGCGATAGGCGATAAACATGCATCGCAGTAACAAGGAAAACACAGATGCATGAAAGAACAGAAGGATATGTAGCCCACGTGGCAGTAGTAGGGAGTATAGGCTTCATGCCGCTGATACATTTATTTTGATGAAACGCAAGCGTATAAGACACAGGCATGAATGACGCTATCATGATTGTTATAATGTATTACTGCGATGACTACCAAGTACATTGATGTATAAAATGCATGAGGGAGTGGGGGGCTGCAAAGGACCAGGGGTCATTTAGGCTGCAGACCTACCAAGGAAGCTGCTTATAGTGCAAAGGAAACAGTGTATAATAGTAAAAGTGTTTTGCTACGGGTATAAAGTTTCATATGCGAAATGCGGTCGTATGCCTTACTGAAGCAAAATGCGTTGCAGGCACCTCCAAGCCATAGAAGACAATTATTTGAAATTGTCACAATAAGCAAGGATAACCGTTTAGCCTTCTACTGTTTGCACATATTTAAAAATATTCATGAATGCTAGAGAGGACATGCGTCAAAAATTATAAACTTGTGCAGCATAGCAATGGTGTCACGAGATTTAAGCGGGTTGAGACCTAGGCGTCCATTTATGCATAGTGGAAATGAATTCGCTGTAGATGTATGAGAATGGAAATTCGTTTGCAGTTCAGTAGGCGTATGCAGTTTGCTTTTCACCTGACATATAGACTAAGGGCATCCCACTACTTCATACAAAGGTTTGATGCGACCAAACTTTGTGAACGCAACAAAAAAACAAATGATGCAAAATATAACTGAGATACTTCATGATTTGACACTTTCCACTGCAACAGCGTTAAGTCACTACATCAGTTCACGTGGCTTATGTACACCAATAAGAAGAACACAAAGTATGTTTCTAGCAGCCGAGTAATACATATTTCTTGTACTCTGCGGTAAAAAGCGCAAAACACGGTTTATTTTTTATTTTTGAAGGGATTTTTGACCAGATTTCTATTGCACTGTATTTTATCATTTTAGCACTTGAGTTTGAACGTGCTTTTGGTAAAGCAAATTTTCGAGTTTTCATTTGCCTTGTATTGTACGGATGAACATCTGTAATGAGTTTAAAATAATTGTTAAACGTAGCAGGTAGCTGAGCATTACTGTATTGGTACATTAATTTGCACACATTAAAATTGTATGTATCATGTGGTTGGAGAATTTTCTGCGCTTTACACATTGTGGTAACTTTGCTAATCAAAATTTATTTGTGCTTAAGCATCTCATGGCTCGGTAATAACCGATATTAGCTGTAGTTGTCATGAAGCTGTTCTTCCCCAGGCAATAATCCCATACTGTGCTCGTGAGTTTATTAAGCTGTGATGAAACATACGTAATTCTTGGTTATTTTCATAATGTTTAACCTTATACATTACACCAACATATTTGGATATAACACAACACAAATGTTTACAATGCTCTTTACAAGTCAGGTTTTCATCTACAATTACACCAAGGTACTGTATATGTATGTCCAAGTTATTTCAATACGATTACTGTTTAAATTTATTACAAAGGATTCTGTGCTTATGTGATTATTTGAGAACAAGATATATTTTGCTTTGGAAATATTTAATGAGAGTTTGTTTGCAGTCAGCAAATCTGTTACTTTTGTCGTTGGACAATTAACTAAGTTTTGTAATTTTCCCAGATTTTTGCCACTCTGGACTAAAACGGGATCATCAGCGAAAAGCAGAATTTTCATAAAATTTGGATTTTATGAGTCGTTTAATAATATTAAAAAGAACACTGGGCCTAAAATCTTGACTGGGGGACCCACAAATATTTCACCTTAAAGACGATTTAGTGTTTCCCCCTTGGACGTACTGTATAAGTTTTTTATGGAAATTCTGAAGATGGTTTTTGTATAAGTCTGTAATAGCCAAGGACGTGGAGTGGGTATTGCGAAAACCGTGTTGTTGCTGACTGAAAAAGTTGTTTTNGGGGAAAATAATTATTTTTTATTATAATCATTCAGTCGCCCGTACAGCACATTATCGAATATGTTTGAAAAGTATATTAGAACTGATATCGGTCTGTAATTTGTGGGAATTTCACTATCTCCCGACTTGAAAATTGGTACTACTCAACTATTTTTAGATTCTCCGGAAAGACGCTGCCACAAACGCATTCGTTTCGTTTGCAACATTTTATAGAAAAGGTGCCATTCAGTATTTTGACAATTTCAAAGCGTGCACCTGAATATCATCGTGTCCGCATTGACTTTTTCGAGTCTAATTCGTTAATGAGTATTTCCTTAGGAGTGGTTGATGATAAAAATATAGAATTTACTAGGCGTGGTAGAAAATAATTTTTTTTGCATGAGTAGATGGGCGAATAGGAGTCAAATTTGCCTGAGCCGAAGTAACAAAACTCTTATTTAATACATCTGCAATTAACTTTGTAGATGGGTAAACTCGCCCATCAACATTTAACCTTTGGTGAAAACTGTATGGTTTGTTTTTGCCAAAGATATCAGTAATTAACACAAAAGTTCTTTTTGAGTTTTTGCTGTTTTGAGCAAATTGCTCTTAGTAGTATTGCGCTCAGCTAATTCTTTGTCATGAGTAAGATGGTTTCGGAATTATTTGTTACTTTCGAAAGCTGTAAGCAGTTTTGATCTTTTATAAATGCGAAACAAGTGGTCTCTATGTTTGACAGAAGATATGATCTCATGTGTTATCCATGGCTTTAGTTTAAGTTTATATTCCCTTCTTGTGTATTTACTAACAGGCATGTGTGTATCCGCAAGATATTTCTTGGACCTTACAATAAAATCAAATTTTTCAATAACATTCCATTCTGAGTATTGCATCGGTAACAAATCCAAAGTTTCGTGTTGATTGCGGTCAAAAGCAATGATATCAACATTGCGTGTATCTCCAAAGAATCTTTGTTTGACATCTCCTTTCAAGCGATCTTTACTCACAGTCAAACAATTTGTATAGTGAGCTGATATCATGCAGCATAACATAGGGCTTTATTCCGGTGGATAAATTATTTGTACATAAACTGTATGTTCCATACATGATTCTGTTTCATTTACCACTCTGTTTAGTTTATTTATAACTGGGTAGCAGCCAAGGCTGCATATGGTGTCTATATACTGTTGCATTCTGCTATCATTTGTTGCATTAAGTAGATATCATTTGTTGCATAAGTAGTTGCATTAAGTAGAATGTCATCTAATACGTAATACGCACAGTTATTTTTTGCGGTTTGTGCTACTGTTTCAGAAAATGATTGGGAAGACTCATCTATGTTGTATTGAGGATGTCTGTACACTATTCCGATTATTACTTTCAGACGTTTACCTAATAAATCAAACCATATGTTTTCACACCGACGCATTTTTTTATAACTGGAGGTCACGTCGTTGAACATATTTCAAATCACTTTTTGTGTAGGCACCGACACCTCCAGCTTGCGTTTGGAATTTTTCGTCATAGCCTGGAAGTGGTGCTATAATTGAAGTTTCCTTAATTCTTGTTTCCGACAACGCTATAATATCTGGTGGATTTGAACATGGAGAAACGATTTCTTCAAGCTTGTCTTTATTTTTTTACAAAGATCTTATGTGACATGCAGCAAAGAGAGATCATTTGACATTAACTTACCAACATGGCTCACAGAGTCAGAATGTGTAGGATACTGTGAGAGAGGTAGTGATAGATCGCTATGAGAGTGGTTGTTGCTACTTGTTAAGCATTCACAGTGAGGATACAAATGTGCATTGGAACGGTTACAGTCATTCATATACTGCAGGTTTAGGCTGGGAGCACAGTTTTTGCACTGCTGCACCAACAGCCATGTGTTAATAGTAAAAGCATTCCAACATTAAAAATTAACACACTTACGTATGCATTTTGCTTCTGGCAATTTGTTGTTCATGTGAAAGTAGTCGCAGGCTTTGAATGTTTGATTTCAGAATTTACGGAAGGTAATATATTTGCGGTAGAGTCAGATGCTAAGTATTTTGTCACAGTCCATCTGTTTATAATCAATATCGACTCCGTGTTTGAAGAGATCATCAAGTGAAGTGACGGTGACCCATTCTTCAGATGTCTTGAGCTTGGCTTTTATATTTGCATTTCGAGTGTAGCAAGAATTAAATGTATCAGAACAGGATTTTTGCATGTACTTCAGTAGTTTGTACCGTAGAGATGTGAGATCCTAACAAACAAATACGTGCTGTCTGCCTTCGATATTTTTGAAATCCCTTTTGTTGGTAATAAACACGTTTCGTTTTTTTGTATGACACAAATCTTGCAATAATTGGGCGTTGATTCTCCTTGTTTCTCCTTTTTCGCCCTAACCGATGTACTCTCTGTATATCATTAGGTTGGAGATCGATTTCGAGCTCATCTGCTATTGTTAAGAAGACCTTTTCCTCATCATGGTTGTCTTCTGTATCTTCTTCCACTTCATAAATAAGAATATTTTCTCTTGTTATTTATTGTTTTTGTCTGTCGAGTTGCCAGACAATCAGATTTGTTTTCTGAACCATTTCATTGCGTAGCTGTACTTTTTCTTCTTCAACTGATTCAACCTGCTTTCATGATTAACCATCTTTTTTGTATTCCAAAACAACTGCTTTAGACAATCCATTACCATGGCGACTGGGAGGAAAATAATCGCATAAACCCACATTTAATCCTTATTTATAAGGCAGTGTATCGACTTTGATAAACCTTTTCAGGATTTGTTTTCAGGCGTGCGGCCTGAAAAAGGCCTGAAAAGGCCGCACATTGAATGACGTGTTATAGAAGGCTGCACACTGAATGACGTACTTTGATTTCAACAAACTAAATTTAGCTTAAACTAATAAATTGAAAGTGTTCGTATCCTAACTGCAATGTTATCAGACGTGATAAAGTGGCACTGAGGACCACTTGCATCAACAATGTCAAATTCAAGATTATCAAAATAAGGGAAGATTGACAGTATGCAGGATACTTTTATTGCAACGAAATGTAAACTGGGCAGCACAAAATCCTCGACTGCGCCGCTGGATGGACATAGCTGGTCTAAGGGATTAAATGTATGGATGTTTGCATGTCTACGTGATTAACTGTCTAGTGCTTAAAATGTCAGTGATTAATTGTCACGAGGTGAAATGGTGCGTAATGAAATGTCAGTAGACTTATACAGGGCGGTGGAAAGGAGTACCTTGCTCCATTCATTAATTTTAATTTTCTTTTGGCTTCTCGCCACAAGCTATTTATATGTTTTGTGTGGACGTTGTCAGTGGTGACGTACGCTTGCGAAAAGGTATTTGTGACCCAAACCAGTGACGAGCAAAAACATTTGGGTAGAATTATTTCCTATTTGCTTTGCAAAATGTTACGACTCAATCTGTTCCGATTTAGATAAATCTGCCTGATTTAGCAGTTTTTTTGTGTTGAATATGTCCGATATAATTTTTGTACGAACGGCGACGCATGGGTGCTCACTGATCACCTAGCAAAATACCCTTTAGCATTTTTACTGCACAGCACAGCAATTTCACTTGTCGCTGAATGTTATCGTCATCCTTCAGCTAGGCATTTAGTGATACATCAAGATATTTCACTTGGTCAGAAAAGAGTATAAACCACTCATCAGTACGTAAACCACTCATCAGTACATTGGATGGAGCATGTTGTTCACACCCTTTGGGACAAAATAGTACAACAATTGTTTTGTTGAAATTAAAAGCGATTTCGTGTTCAGCAGCATAATCACCACAAATTTTCAGAAGATATTAAGTCCACTAATGCTAGGGCCAAACATGCGTATTTCATCAGTAAACATTAAATGATTCATATTTCTCACAGTGCACCCCACGCTAGCTTAGTCCAGCTGGTTCGATATGTCATCATGGCAAACAGCGAAAAAAGTATGGACTCAGACCTCCTCCTCACTCTTACCCCATTAGTTACAGTCAAGGTTGCGGAGTCGGAGTCGTAAAAAGTCGGAGATTTTCGGGTGGAGCCGAAGTTGGATTACTAAGAACACAGGGGGTTGGAGTCGGATTTTTTATCAGACGCCGACGCCGGAAGTCCAATTGAATCATCTTTTGCAATGCAAAAAACATGGTTTTACTTTACTGAGCTAAATGGTCTGTGATGGATTGATATGTGTCTCCATACAGAATTCCTAACTGCTACTAGAACAATAGCGGCTTAAAACTATTTATCTTCCTTTTAATAGGTTGGAGCTGAATTTGTACCAACTTTTTTGGAACTTAAATAGCGTTTGAAGCTTGTAGGCTTTATGGATTTCAGATACACTAACTAATGAATACGAAAGTGAGAAGGTGGGATGTTTTTGCCCCATTCAGAGCAATTTCGAGAGATGATCAATTGATATAGCTACCGATTTACCAAATACCATGAGCAAACACTTCACTGTGCAATGCTTGGCATAACGTTCTCTTGGCGTTGTCACTGTCGTACCTACCGGGGGACAGGGAGTCGAGCAGCCTCCCTATCAAGTTAAATTATTTTGGTATATAGTTTTCCTTTGGTTTTCAGTAGGTTGTGTTTTTTTACGTTTTTCGGGATATTTTCGTTTTATTAACTAGTACAGATATCCACGACATCGGGATTCCTTATCTTTTCTTAACTTTTTTCTGAGTGTTGGCGAGTGGCCTCCTACGGTAGCCAATGGGCCCCCATTCAGTTAAATTTTGCCCCCTAGCTCAAACCTCCAGTTACGTCAATCGTTGTTGTAGTTTTAACCACAATGTTTCTCCTTTAGCCAGTGCTTCATTCAACATCAAGATTATCGGCGAACGTCTGCACAATTTGCATTAACTGCAGTAAACATTAGAAAGATGCTGTGAGCTGTTTGGTTCGTTTGTAATGAGTGACATTTTTCATGAAAAACGGCACAAGAGGGAATATTTTAATTATAAAATACGACTGCGCAGTGCAAAATATAGTTTACCTCTTTTGTGACATTGCACAACTTATACTGAAATAAACTGGAACGGAGTGTGAAAACGAAATCAAAATGTTTCCAGAAGTGTTCACATACTGACAACTGAAATGACATGAAGTAATATTTTAACGAGAACACACACAACATGTCGTATAGTCAAGTGCGAGAAACAGCAGAATAGCTGGGTGTCTTAAAATGCTTTCCACCTTTGGGCTATCGAGTCACATTCTGCAAAGATTTATTTAATCTTTGAGCTGTTTGTTTCTCGAGACCAATTTTCGTTAAAGTGGAAAGTCGCTGGCATGACGCGGTACGATGTTTTAATTACCAGACTACTTGGCTATGTGACAATTAGCGACACGTACGTTTGACAATTTCATAAATCTCGCACATTGCACTTTTGTTGCCGCAACGTACAGGACATCAACTAGGCAGTGGCTAGGAGCGATTGAAAGCTATCAAAGCTTTGAAAAGCACCCGTGGCTGCACACCTGCAAGTTCGGTTCCTAAGGTGAGATATTAAATGCTTGAGCTTTGAAGCAAGACGCGTCAATTCGAATAGGTTTTCATGAGAGCCCCGGGTAGTATTTTCAACAATATTGGGCAAAACGTAAAACTTCCTGTTGCCAAATTGTCGTTGTCAAATCGACTGTCGCCCAATCCTCTCTAAACACACAAAATGTACCCAAACCAAATAAACCCTTTAACGTTTGCAAACTTACTCTTAGTAGGCTACTTGAAAAAATCATGAAACTTTGCTTTTATGACATTTTAAGAAAAAAATACCTAAACAGTCCGAGTAAAAATGAATGTTTTATAATTTATCGTTTTACTGTAAAACACAGGAATGTTTCGTAATCTTAAAACACTATGCAAATCTGCCAGAGATCAATTATAAGTGAACATCTCATAACCAATTGTTTGTCTGAAATACACAACAAACATTTGCATAAAATTGAAGTTATTCAGCGAGTGTAACAGCAATGTGGATTTTCTGGTGTTGCAACCTCTCGGTTGGCGTTGTGTAGTTCACGACGAAGGAAATGCGCGCGACGAACAGCACCATGTATATATGGCACGGACAAGCAATAACAGAGTGATTGCGGGGCATGATCTCTATTGTTGCTTGCTGCCAAAGTGCGAAGATTTGCGCATATGCCGCTCGGTCTTTCCAATTGCAACACCGGCAAATACAAAAATCAGAGAAGATTAATTTTTACTTGTAAATACGCTGGATTCAGACCAAGACTGTAACTATGAAACTTAAGTTTTCCAAATACATTTGATTTTTCAGCCGCTTGTGTTTGCTGAAATACCCTTTCTGAGCCCTATATGGAGCTTTATCATCCTCACTGGTCATTGAAATAGAAAACAATGCAATGTTGCAAAAGACCATATAAACGAAATTTTGCAAAAATCAAAGCATTTTACCATTTTTAAAAAACAAAGTGCAACGGTTCTGTGTTTTAGTAATAAATGTATGAAGAATTGTTTAACACTCACCGGTTCTTTTCGCTTTCGGAGAACCTCATATAGTTGCACAAGGTCGTCTGTTTTAAGGTTGCAGTATTTAAGAGACAGCTCAACCACATTGCTGAATACGCTGCCGTATTCCGTTACCTCAATGCTTTGATTTTCAACATGCATTTTCGTTAACTGCAATACAAGAAACAATGTTTTATTTGTAAAAAATTTAATTTTGGCCGATACATCTTGTTTTTCAAAATCACAAGCGGTAACTTTTTCTTAGTGGATTCGAATTCTAAGCTGTTTTAAGTGTGGGATGTTTCTGAGACCAACTTGCTTTATAATCGAAATGATCTGCTGTATCCAAACATGATCTGAGATTTGCCTTCCACGCATTCGGT
>JGI24021J15306_10010618_pt1 | contig 11438 bp, 7 predicted proteins | sample Ectturendosymbi1_FD_15306 | JGI IMG/M metagenome (IMG submission 15306)
TGCCACTGTATATTCAAAACATTCCACCGGTGTTTTGTGAACATTTATCGATATGGTTAAGTCTCCAGCAAGAAATGGAGACTTGAAATCAATGAGTTTCGGTCATACTGTGACGTCCATATTAGTTAACGGTTCCTTTTTTGCTGAAGCTTTTCTTGTTTCAATAATACAAATGCTTCAGTTCGTTCATTTATTTTTTCCCTATTAACGACAGTTTTATATATATACAAAGAGCCCCTTTCTAAGTTTCAGCCAGGGGCCCCACACAACCTGATTCCGCCCCTGGCGGCTGCGGTAGCATTACTGTACGCCACTTGCACTAAACTTGCTTCCCCAAAACGATTGGGTTATTAGCTAGCAATTTGGCCTTAAATATATATCACAAATAGACAATAATGTAAATTGGGGAACGTTGCAATGTCCGAAAGTCCTCTAATCAAACTGGCAAATGTTTGACCTACTCGGGCTGCACAAAGTGTGTATTTGCGAAAACGAAAATACAATTGCTTGTATCACCACGGCCCTCGACTAAAATTAAGAAATACTTGTCGCTGCACCTAAACACAACGGTTTGTTCGTTCATCTAGCCCAGTAATTCCTAAATTGTGGGTCGAAACCCAAAAAAGGTTGGCGAGGGGTCAAAAAATGGGTCGCGCCGAGTCGATGCAAACCGGAGTTGTGCATTTTCAACGTCACCACTCCTTGTCTGTGTCTGTCTGTAGCGTAGGCGGTAACAAAAGTTTAAGAAGCAACGCAGTTTCAAAACCTTTTTCATTACGCTATAAGGCCATAGACACCTTTCAGCAACAAAAGCATTAATACTAGTTATTTGCTTGTGATGACATGTAGCCTACTGCGACGGTTCAATCAGAATTATGTGGAGTCGGTTCATCAGTGATTTCACATGACTTTTACTCGCTACCTTGCCTGCGAGTAAAAGTTTTGTCAAGTAATCAGAGTCCGACTTGCACATAGTCTGAAAGTGTTATAAACAACTTTTATCTGATGTTAATTGCCAGTTGCCTATCGTACACTAAATTTGAAATCATTCAGCTACCACGGGAAGAGGCAGCAGCAAAATTTAACGTTAGTGGGAAGATGCTTTTGTAAGTGCTAAGGGCATTGACACTGCCATTACTTACAAATAGCTTGCAATCTGTTTTCTCGATAAAGCGCATGTGACTGAAATGAAACCGATTTGAATTTTTTTCCTTGGCTTTGTTGTTTCAACAGTAATGGATTTAATAAAAGACTTCAACCGCTTACGTTAGAATGACTAGATTAGTGGTTCCCAACCTTTTTGGAGTCCGACCGAAATCTGAATTTGGTGAACACCTCGCGATTTAAGCCTCAAACAACGTATGAAAAAATAATGATTGCATGGATGGTTTTTGGCAGTAAGTTAAGTCGTTTGTCAGCAATCTACTCTTTTCTGAACTATGTAGCCATAGTCACGCATTTAGTTTTAAAAGTGCACAAAAGCAAATCTCCGATATTTATTTGAGATAGTGGTCCGCAAACTATGGGCCTCGGCCTAATTGTGAGCCGTTTAGCACTTTTTATTGGGCCGCGCAGCACTTTCTATGTTGTGGTTGCGTGGGCTAAAACGTAGGCTACTTTGTCATTATACAGTTCATGACATCATCATAACATTGTCATGCAACAGGTATCTGAATACAGCATAAGTTTGAAATCGGGCCTTCAACAGTAAGCATGTGCCTTTACTTGCGACTGAAACGGCTTTTTGGGCCACCATAACGAAAGTTTGCCGATCACTGCTTTAAGGCTATGGTTCATGGTGCAGACAAGGGTAAGTTATGCAGTGTTTGCAACATATCAGCGTTTTCAGAGGGGCATTTTGCGATGGTCTTGAAATGAAGTTTACGTCACCATTAGGTGGGATACACCAAACGGTGCGTCAGAAACAGCTGCGAAAAGCGTTGCTCCTTGTTTTGCTTTCGGTTAGTGACTGCAGGCGCTTAGATACACGTCTTTATTTCATTATCAGTTATCACTAGGGCTATTTTTACGACTTAAAAAATTGATTATATGACTTTATTTTTCAGAAAAAATGACTTTATATGACCAAACAAAAATGACTGAGCTAGAATGTATACAACTACTGTACAAAGAAGCATTACCAACGAAAATAGGTATAAGAGATGGTGGTCCCATGATTTGTTGAAGCCCCACTGAAATAAACAGCTCAAAACATGAGCAAAACATATAGTAGCCTATGGTTTGTACTTTGAAGGAAATTGAAAGCATGCATGGACATTGGTTTGTTTCTTTGGGGCAGCAAGAACATACATGTTTAGGCAGTGCATTACATTTCATCCAAATAACTTGGTTCACCTACGTCTTTGCCAACATTTGCAGGGTGCCCAAGTGGGTTCAATTTGCAGGATGTAGCTTACGACCTATCGATGTAGTAGTTTCACTGATATTTTGAGATTGATTCAATGGTATCCTTATTGAATTAGGTTGAACATATGCAAATATGACTTTATGATCTAACATGGAAAATGTGACTTTTTATGACTTTATAACTTTTGATGTAGACTTCGTAGGGGTGCGATTTTTGTTTTAAAATTCGTTTCATAGCTTCCTGAACAACAAAAAAATATAACTTTTATGACTTTAAATGGCCCTAGTTATCACCAACTTCCACAGTGAGCTGAGACCTCCGCGTAAAGGTCAGTCATGATAACAGTTCGCCAGCATTTACAGTGTACACAACGTTTGAATAATCATGAACAGTTGGTAAGCCATGCTGCTTTGATCTGGTACGACTAAAAAGCTGAAGTAGGATAGGTTCCTTATGCAGTTGCGTTGATTTGCACTGAAGTATTTATTTGGCTTACACATCAAAAGCTTTATTAACCTGAATTTTTGGTGCAAATCTTGGATTGGGAGGACAATTGCCCCTCTTAGCTACGCGTCTGCCCGGTTGAACTATTAATTCGCATGTCTGGCAGCCAGATTTTTAACTGCCAACAAAAAAAACGGAAAACGAAAGAAATCGACAAACGAGTATGAAACAGTCGAAATGGTGCTTATTATGTAGCAGTGTGGAGATGATACAGTAAATAGTGTGAGTTGATTTCGTAAGTTAAAATATTCTAAAGCGAACTTATTCGCAATGATATGTCTGCACCCAACTTTTTGCATTTCGATTCAATGCCTGATGCTCTTTGAAAGTTATAATTTTTTCCCGTTATGTAACGCTTGCGTGTGACGACAGTGAAATACTGCAGTTGCTGATGCGTTCTTTCAGTGCTTGTTCCTCTTCAAGCATTGTCTGTGCGTATAAGCAAACACCGGCTGTCAGTGTTCTGCTGTGTGTTATGACTAAGCATTTTTGGTTTCTTGACTTCTTTAGTCAACCCTTGCGACGTGAGCCACGAGTCTGAGCCAAACATGTATACAGTATTTATAAATAAAATTTCCTATGTTGCATATATTTTGTTCCGATCGAGTTTAATGAAAAACTGTTTAGTAACTGTTGTCGTAATGAAGCTTTAAGCGTGACTGAGTCGAGTCAAAACCGACTCTGAGAGTTTTCCAAACGGGAAATGTTGGTGTTGCTCGAAACCTGTAATTTGATGCGCTCATTCGCGCCATTGCTGCTCACGTGATTTGCCAACACGTCATGTGGATGAGGGATGATAGTTGCGTTTATGATTTGCTGATTCATGGTGTAAAGTCGCACATCCTTTGACCTGAAACTTCGTCACGTGTATGTTTGTGAAAGCGTCACTGCTCAGTGCTTATATAAATATCTAACGCAGGCTTGTGAAACAAAGACAAACGTTTGTGCTGGCAGAGTGACATTAACTACTGCTTTCGTCGCTGGTACCAAAGTGGAAAGAAACTGTAAGCCAGAACTTTGGCTTTGTGTGACGGTGAAACAGTTCGCTACCAAAGCACCGCTTTATGTCAGTTAATTTTTTGTATGTTTTTAGCGCATTTAGCGCATATATACATATCACACGGTTTATTCAGAGAGCGCAAGAGTAGCAGAGAAATGCTGAGCCGCAGCACATCACCAGGTACAGTACCGGTACCAGGTGTTACTGTTAAAAATGGTATACGCGTGCAATACGTAAACGTAAGAGAAACAAGCAGAAGCTTTGGTGCAATGATAGTGCATACGTTTTAAGGTGTGTGAACCAATTCATCATACAGTAGCCTGGTAACTGGTGTGCATTGCAGAGAGAGTGTTCACCCGTCAAGAGGTAGCCTAGCGTGCAGCAATCTAGTAATCAATCATCGCGTCTGATATAAACAAGTTTGTCTTATGTCGGAAGTAGGCTACAGAACTGCCAAAATAGGCGGAACCACGTCGTATAAAACCTGTGAGAGAAGTGTGGCATAGTGTTGACATTTACCTCAGCAACTTGGCAAGTTTTTAGGTTTTTAATTTACATACTGTATAGAGGTATTTACTTGTATTTCTGATCAATAAACCAATGATGCTTTTATTAGTTTTGCGTAAGATATTTTTACGCATGTCATAAAGTACTTGTTCATACTAGACAATCTTGGCTCATTGCAAAGTTGTTGCATGTGTCAGTCTCAGGTCTGCATGCTACGCTCCTTGGTAGGCTTATTTAAGACTGCAGTAGCATAGATATCACCTTTTGAAGCTGGAAGCCAGTGTCCATCTTTTGAAACTTGAATAACAGAAAGTTTTAAGTTTCATCTAGTAAAGCAACAACATTTAATATGCTGGACTGGAATCAGGTATTCCACTTCACTTGGAGTTTTAAATGTCACTGCAATAGTTACAGGTACATGAGGTAGTAATGAGAAGTTGAACAGGCTGCAGTTTAACATATTGTGAAGGCTTACATCATTGCATTTATTGAGAGAATAAATTGGGATAAAAATTAAAATAAACTTAATTACTAGAAACCAGTAGTTCTCAAACTTTTTTAGTCAATGGATCGTCTTTATATCCAATGGACCACTTTGCGGTGCTGACACCTCATGATGAAAAACTAGTCAAAAGTGTATTGCACATAGGTCAGTCAACAATTTTCAGAAACATTTTATCAAAGATTTATGGAACCTTATGGAACTCTCTGTAGATCTAGAAATTCCAGGTGGACCATCAATGGCCCACATGGACCATGTTGAGAATCGCTGGCTCACTGCTGTAGTTGATTTGACGTATAGAACAAGTAAAAAGCTGAATGCAGTTTGCAAAGAGTTGGTCAATTGAAATTACATTTCTAGCAAGGTCGGCAAGATCCCGCAGGTCAGGAAATTAGCATTCAGAAAGCATTATCTACCTGCTATTTTTTCTTGAAGCCTAACTTTTAGCTTCACATCTAGTTTTAACCTATTATACAGCCTTATTCTAAGCTGCATCATAAGCAAGAAAAAATCTGAAGCAAGAGAATGTATATGTGCCAATACTACACATTTCTTTATTTCTTTGTTTTGATGGAACCCCATGATAAGCATGAAACATGGATAAAGTATGATGAAATTAGTCTATACAGCAGTCGTTCCTAAACTTGTTCAAACGGTTACCCAAATGAAGGTAGCGATTATATCTTGTTATCCACCAATAAAAAATTTTCGCATTTCTTGTCAAACTACTTCTGCAGTGATCACTCATAATACAGAGCATCAATGTTGTTTGGTTCTGCGTTACCCTCGAAGAATTGCATATTAACCCCAGTTTGGGAACCACTGCTATACAGCAATTGCCTATGAGCAGATGTGTTTTACTCCTCCGTAAAAAGTGGGATTAACTAAGATCCACAGACAAAGCTGCTATTGTAGTCAGTGGTGTAACTAGAGGTTTGAGCCAGGGTGGTAAACTTAGCTGAAAGGGGCCCACTAGACAACACTTGGAAAAGTTGAGAACTAATACTTAGTGAATCTGGATGTGGATATCTGTACTAAAACCCGAAATCACTGGAAGACTTGAAGACGCTCTGAAAAATGCAAAAAACAACAACCGACTGCAAACCAAAAACATACTGAAATGTAAGCTAAGTGGAGGCCTGTTTGTTACATTTAACATGTCAGGGGGAAGTTAACACCCTTGCCCCTGTCAGTTATGCCACTGACTGTAGTCTTAAAAATCATCAAATTTATTCCTTAAGGTTATGAGCAAAATTATGCAATGTTCATTTTAAAAGCCTGATGTAGCCAAATGCTTAATAAAAAATGAAGCAAAGCACACTATACTGATCTACCCTTTAAACCAATGGTACTTAACTGGGGGATGGGCACTCCCCAGGGGAGCGTGAGCCTTCTGTACCCTACAACATGGAAAGTTTGATCATTTAATTTACCAATAAATGCATTTGTTTTTACAGCTTGTTTAAAGTGAGGGTGGCTTGAAACAAAGGACAATTAAGGGAGGTGTGGTGAAAAAAAGTGAAGAACCACTGCTTTAAACTGAAGGTTAACAATTGTACCAACAATGATTTTTTGTTTTCATATTAGGTTTTATAATTTCTGTAATTTTTTGTCAGTCTAGCCCAGTGGTTCTTAACCTTTTTTTACATATCTTACCCTTTTATCAAAGAAGATTACCAGCTTTACTCCCAGTACAATCAATGGTGCTTATTTCCTATAAGTACAAAATTAACAAACTACAGTGTTTAGAATGATTTATAAAAATTAACATATGCTGCAATTTATGGTTTAGTAAATTTACCCCCTTGTAAGATGAAATTTTCCCCAGGTTAAGAACCACTGGTCTAGCCTTTTTTGCTTGTAATATTAAAAGTTCCCATAATGTAGATTTATTATACCAGTGCTATAAACAAAACATTAACATTCTAGGTTCCACTGAAGAAGCTTTAGTTAGTACCAACATCCAAACAATATTGGTGTGGAACAAACACTGCAAAAGTGTGCCAGTGACTTTAGCAATCTTTCATCCTCCGGAATTATATGTCGTACAAAAATCAACTTGTGAATAAAAGCACCCATTCAAGTGTGCAGCAAAAATTTCTTGATGAAGATACATAGTTGAACCAAACAAAATTAAGTTGTTTTAATTAGAAGCATGAAACATCTTGACAGATAAGAAAACCTGATAAACACTTTAATAAGCATTGTCATCAGTAAGCTATTTGCAGTGCTTTAAATTAAGACAGTACGCACCTGTTCCAAAGTTAATGCACATGCAATATGAATGAAAACCTGGTCACAAGTGATGTTGTTTGCAGAAGTGATTTCACATGTCTTGTAGGAACACGGTCATTCTTAAATGTAGAACTATATTGAGGGGCTCGACTTTCTTTGGAATTTCTATATGTGCAACATTAGGTTAACATTTTAAAATATTGTGCCATGGTTTTCTTATAATTCATGAAATAAAAAACTATGGCTGTTATTTTTGTTGCAGTTGATGACTGTATCATGAACTCAGATCACATGTTCAGAGAAGATGGCAGATGTCTTTTGCTAAAGCTAAAAACACATCATTATCAGCAAACAGTCAGTGGTACACAAATATTTCAAACAAAACATGATGTTTTGAATGTCGAAATCTTGGACATTGGATCAACTTATTTTTCAGGTTTTCTCCTCTTTCATCTCTTATGACAGCATTCAGAAAATGCACAAAGATCATGTAGGCAGTGTGATATAAAAAAAACCTGTGACCCTGATATGTGAATTTACTAGGTCATAGAGTGCCTTGGCATTCTGTAACAATGTTTTTATCAGTGCAGAAGAAGTTTTGTTGCTATTGCAAAAGTCTGTCACTGATGACGTTATGTTCATGCTAAGCAATATCCAGTACTGCATAGATGTCAAGGTGTTGCAAAACGCCTGAGATTTAGCATTCTGTGTCTGGAACCTGCTAAGGTACTTAGCTTGTTGATACTACTTGTATGTAGAAATATTGAAAATTTTTGCTGAGACAGAACAATTGTCTCAAATTATTTATAATAGCACATTTCTGTATTTTTCGCATCTGGGGGTATTAGATCCTTTTTGCACCATTATTTGTACTGTGTCTCCTGGATATATTGCTGCCCTAATATGATCTTCTAGTTTAGTAAATTCTCCATTTTAATAAGCGCCATAATTGGCAATTAAAAAAGTGATTGACTGAGACAACTGCTGATTGATAGTTTTACTTACTTTCAATACACAAACTTTTTGTTTTGGTATGTTAGTATGTCCATATACTTTCTAGAAATCAATTTTTATTGTTTTATACTTGTTTGCCCCTGTTACAAAATTCAGTCATTAACTAAAGGCTGTTAGTCAACTTGGATAAGCTTTTATTGACTGAGTGACTCTACTGCCTTTAGGTGTGATCATATAGCAGAGATTTTAAGCTTCAGTATTTTGCTCGAATTGCGTAAGCTCATCAGCAAAGTGTCTTGCAAAATAGTTTTTTGGATTAATTTACATTGCATATTTATAAAAAAAGAGTTGTATAAATATTAGTATGCTGCATGTAACAAAACTGTACAGCTTTGCAAATATAAGACCAATCAAAAATACATGGTGTATCTTTTGAGGTTGTAGTACACCTAGGGTTTTTAAGTCATAGATCAATTTTTTTTTAAATGATGTGGGACTGGAATCTTACTGAAAAAAGTAAGTCAGTTCAGTCATGATGACTGAAAATATTACTGTTATGGTAAGCTTTAATTTTATTATGGGACAAATGACCGGAATGTTTCCACGAAAAAAGAAACAACAGTACACTGATGTCTTCCCTTCGTGCTTGTGTGATTTATAGTGCTGCTTTTATCACCAACAGTCACTTGCAACATGGTATCTTACTCAATATGCAGCAGTATCATGTTTTAATTAATAAAATAAGCACATGGTTTGAAACATTGATTTTAAAACAGCAATCAAAATTCGTAAGTTTAGTCAACATTTTACATTTAGTAGGGTGTCAGATTGGAGTGCAAATCACAAAACACTGGAGGCTAGCAAAACCTAATTCAATGTATATTTTTTGAAAAATGTGTGCAATTTTCTTTGTTTTGTAAGTAAAGTATTACAAACTTGCTGCCATGCTGCTGTATTTATAGGCACAGTAAAAGAAAACACAATGTCCAGGAAATTTTTTATACACTTTTGTGACATAATTGTTTACATCTTGCTCTGGACTGGATGTGAATGTGCCTAATAAAAGTTGGAAGATTTAAAAGTATGGCTAGAATCAGTGGATCTGGATCAATTCCTTCTGTAAATTCAACCTTCAAGTTTTATAAGTTTTGAATTAGTGTATACCCTGGTATGGTAATTGCATATCTGTTTTTCTCTACAGTTCAAAACAAACATAATTGTTTGCAAACAATTGTTAAAATGAGGTGCATCCTGCTTAGACTCCATGGCAGGAGGTACCAACCTTTTTACTCCTGCACCCCTGAAAACACATTTTTCTGATTTGTGCCACCCCTACAACTGACAATCAAGAACTTGCCTTCAAACATTTAGAAGATAATTTATACTTTTTATATAAAGAAGATCAAACATTTTGACAAGAAAGTATGACACAGATGAACATTTGAATCTACTCTACACAAAATAATCGTTTGCTTGAAATATGTTCAAAATAATAAAATAAATTGTCTGACTTCCAAAAGTTTGCTAATGTATTTCAGTTCAGTGACTCTTGTGACTGTTTCATGCTTACAAGTTTTTGAAAACATGGAAATATGCTGCTGATAGCACCACGTATGTCTGCCCATGCATTCAAGTGATTTTCAGATTTCATCTTAATTGACAAAAGAATGCTAAATCATTACACGCATAGGTATGTTGTTGCAAATGGATAGAGCACAGATAGTGCAGTTTCACAAAGTCTTGGAAACATAACCATAGCCAAGCACCAATACTCACCCAAATTTTACTCTCAAGTTGAATTTCAAGAGCACGATTGAATGCAGATATGTAAGATCATCTTTCGGCTCTACATCATCTGACATTTTATCCAGTTTGAAGGTGTATGGATTCATAATTTATTCTTCAGAAGTTTTCATAGGTTTAAATGAACCTAACGATTTGTGCATAATCCATTGCAAAGGATAACAAAACATGCAGGAGAGTAATAAGTAGATCAGTATCCTGTTATAAGACCGATGCTTTTCACGCCCACTGGAATGATGTCTCGCACCACTGGTTGGGAACCACTGCTTACTGGGCTCCATTTTGGCCCCTAAATGAAAGCATTGTTAACTGCTGCCTTGTGGTACCTAGACTTAAAGCACTTTTTTATTTCCAATGTATATAGAAGCAATGTATTCCTTGTGCTGATATACAAGCAGTATATTAAGAGCTAAGATTTTTATTTCAGAAAAAGTAATTGAGTGACACTAATGTTGTAAATGTGCACATTAAGTTGAACTTCTAGACCACTGTTTCCAGAACTTTAAATCATATATTTAACTCTTGTAGGCCAGGGCTGGTAAAGTCTCCTGCAATTTAAGAAAAATGCAATATCTTCTCTGGAGTTGTGGTTCCTAACATTTTTTCGTCCGCGGCACACTTTGCAACTCGGTTTTCTTCACGCAGCACAGCAAACCTAATTAATGACTGAAATGTAACTGATAGAAACGACCGCTTTGGAAGACTTAGCCTGAAATTCTCGCTTGTTCTTATTTACGGTACAGGTTCAGCAAAGTTCCCAATATTTGAAAATTTCGCGGCACACCGATGTGCTTCGGTACAGCAGTTGGCAAGCTCTGCTGTAGAAAGTGGCATTTCAACCCTGTCAGCCACTACTGGATCCTAGCAAGCTTTGCTGATCAAGCAGAAAAGACAGTGGAGTGAATTATGACAGAAACAGTTACAAGTAGGACACAAGCGTAGGATTCTTCGTATTTGTGCAGTGAAATTAGAGGTGGGGACTTACTGAGTCGATTATAACTGCTGTAAGTTAGGAATATAGTTAAATGTTATTTCGTATGCCTATGGGAATTGTCTCCTGTGTACGGCGTTTGCAGATGTTGCTCTTCGAAGATAATTTAAGCTAACAACCGACTTTTCTCTATTGCGTAGATATGCTGTGCAATAGGAATAGGTAGATATCAGCAACGCCATTTGTGGTTATTTCCCTGCCAAAAATGCCTCCAACTGATGAAGTTAAACTTTTGGTGGAAAAATATATCAAAGACAATGCTGTTATGGTGTTTAGCAAAACAACGTGTCCTTTTTGTAAAAAAGTGAAGGATCTATTTACGTCGCTCGGCGTACAGTTCACCGCAGTGGAGCTTGACCAGTTTGACAATATGGCAACAATCCAATCCGTTCTGAAAAGCATGTCCGGTCAGAGCACGGTACCGAATGTGTACATCAACGGAAACCACGTCGGTGGGTGTGACGCAACCCTCGCGGCTCATTCGCAGGGGACCTTGCTCCCGATGATCAATTCGCCCCCAACGAAAGAGTACGATTACGATTTTGTTGTCATTGGCGGCGGTTCCGGTGGCTTG
>JGI24021J15306_10010620_pt1 | contig 11438 bp, 6 predicted proteins | sample Ectturendosymbi1_FD_15306 | JGI IMG/M metagenome (IMG submission 15306)
ACAAAGTAAGACACTTGCGTAACTTCAACACACTAGAGGCAACTATGCACGCCCCAACACACACGAGACTAAGCTATCGGCGACGTGGATAGAAACAGGCATTTTAACAATCTAGAGTCGTACTTATTCATGAAACAAAAAAACAAGTGAAACCTTGCAGCCGGGACACCAAAAAACCTTGCGGTTATCGAGTCGAAGTGCCCCAGCACAGCGAAACATCTCAGCGATTGCCAAAAGTATAAACGAAGACAATTGCGTAAAACAGTGAAGCAGACCTGAGGTAAAGATCATGGATGTATTTCAGTTGCCGTACTACTAAATGCCAAGTGCTACGTTCTAAACCATACGATCAAATCGAAACGGATGCCAAACATATGCGTAAACGATAAGACTGATGAAGTGATATTATTTGTACTGACAATTTTATTGACAGTCTGGAAGCATTATGGCATCAGAGTGCACCAAAACATATTTGTTCGGGCGGATGTTTAACTGTGTTCTGAAACTTTTCTGGACGCAAGTGACTGCCGCATCAACAGAAAGCTCCACTTTAGCGATCGAGCCTAACGAACGAGCAACCCAGTGATTGCAAACGCTTTATTGACCAATTTCAAATCTGCTGCTTTCTTTCTTGACTTACTCGACACTTCGAAAATCCAGAGCTTGACGAGGTTATCATGCCCGCACGACGCCATCAAGTAGCAGCGACTCGGATCTTCGACTGTAAAACATGCAACGCTTTTAATGATTGGGTGCGAAGTCGCGACCGCGAAAAGCGTCAAATCAGTTGATGGAAGAAGCTACCAAGTTGTGAACACGAACGCGGTGCAGTCGCTTCGCAAACGTATGAAGTTCGCAAGTCTTATGGTTGACGTGTTTTCGCCAATGTCAGAGAAAAAATCCTTTAAAAATCAAAGCTTAGATTTGGACAAAGTCACGCAGCTCAACCAACGGTAACTTAAACGTGATCACAAAATCAGTTACCGTCTCACCTTCATTTTCTTCGCTCCAGTAAATTGGACCCAGGCCACCGCATTTGCCCTCATTCTCGTAACGCACAGCTGCTAACTTACAGAATACACACGCGTGAAGTATCATCTATCCTAGTGGTCGGTAAAGTGTGGGCTTCGGCCCAGCTGTGGACCGTTTGGCACTTTTTATTGGCCCGCGTGGGATCTAAGAGCTCAGTCCTGCGCCAGATGCCGGGGCTAAAATATAGGCTACTGTAACAACTATGGAACACCGGTTGTTTGATGTTACCAAATAATTGCTTTTGTCATGAAACGGTTTATGACATGTACGCAGCATTGTTATTAACAGGTAACTGAATACAGTATACTTCTGAACTTGGGCTTTTGGAAATAAGCATGCGTCTTTAATTATGACCTGAAAGGGTGGTTTGGGCCATTATAACGAAGGCTTGTCGATCACTGATGTATACTAATGAATCACGTTACATTAGCAAGAAGTTGGGCTTAAAATTTTTAACTGACAAAATAAAAATAAGCAAATAGAAAAACTTACGAGACGAGTGAAACGTCGATGAGAACACAACGCACGAGACGCCGCAGGAAGAGAGACCGTCCTCGTGGCCTTTCGTCATCATCGTTGGCTGCGAGGTATAGACAAGTTAACTCAAGCAGGCGACCCATGGCGGTAGCCGCAAATACAGAAGCACACCAATTGGGGCCATGGGCGTCGGAAGAGTTCTTTCCACGGGGGCAATAGTGGATTTTCCAGGGGCAGCGAAAACTGGTGACATTTTACTTTAACCAACTCGAAACTAAGAGAAAACATTTTTCTACTAAAATGTTAAAACGAAAATAAGAAATTTTAAAATCCAATCAGGGGTGAAATTTACCCCTGCCTACCTTCCGACCCCATGCTTCCAGGGTTACTTGAGGGCAGACTGCACAAGACTGAAACGACTTTGGACCACCCTAGAAAATCAGGTCTGCACACGACCAAAAGAACTAACCAAGGCACCAAAAGCTGAAAGTTGCACAGCACAGGGAACCTCAGTGAGAAAAAACGCACTAACATCACATTATTTTAATAATGATCTTCGATCGCGCAAGAACCGTGTATAAGGCCGGTATTGGCGAGCGCAAGTAATCGATAACCAGCGCACGACGTCCAGAGCGGATTAAGCCATTAGTGTCTATCGCAAGAATGGCGGCATCAATGAATGTCACGCACCTGCATTTGATTGTTGCGCATATTCCAAACGCGGAGATCCCCCAACGTGGAACCAGTCACAAGAAAACACCCGCAGGGCGTGTATGCCGCCGCGTGAACCATTCCTTCGGCGTGACCCGCTATTTCTCTGCAAAGAGCAGTAAGTCACAACTCATTTACCCACGGACAAACCACCATTCCAATGAACAAAACGGTTATTCCGCTGACAAATAGCACAAAACAAGAGCCTTTTTCTGTCCCTGGGCTGCCGGTACTGAGTCGGTAAATGAAAAATAGGTCAAGTCACAAAGAAGGTTTGCTCCGTGCGAAGTGCTAGGGGGGATACAGCTTCAATGTGGGTCTCAAACTCAAATAGCGCCAAGGGCCAAGTGAAGACTTATAAAGTAAGCCGATGGCCACATTATGACGCTGATGCAACAATGGCGGTACTTAAACCATAACTAGAAACAGCTTTTACATCTTATTTCCTACGAAAGGTATTATGAATTATAGGCAAACCATTTCTAGCCGCCTCTACATTCGTTTAAAAGAAACTCGTTCCCTCGCTGGCCGCGCAATTTTAAACACAGTTGAATACATTAAATGACGTAAATTTAATTATTATTTGGAAGTTCGCGGGCAGCGTGTTTGAGATCCCTGGTTTTAACGTTGTCGTCAGGCGGTGCAACAACGAATCTGCATTATATAAAGCACTTTTTGAAAGAATGTTAGGGACGGTTTTGTTTCGTTACAGGCAGCCGTTTTTTGCGAGACAAACTCTGCAGTGCTTGGGGTTAAGAAAACATTTACGTAATTTCATTTTTTCCTTCAATTTTTCAGGTGAAGAAGGCGCGACAGAGGCGGTGAACTCTGATACAGTAGTGACAGAATACAAAACAGTCGCTGTTGTGCACTCAAAATCGCCAGATTCCTGAGGCAACTACAATGCGCAGTGCATTCTACGCATATGTCCAAGTGGTAAGCTTGGAAAAAAAGCGGTAAAAAATAGCAACAGGAAAAAACTCAACGAAGCGTCACCAAGCACTCGATTTTCCAGGCAGTCGCATCGCAGGTGTCTTTATTTCTAACAATGTCGACAGCGAATCGCTCACCGCTGTTTTTTTTCGCTGAGACATTTCGGTCATTTGTCCAATAATAGCATTAAAACTTGTTGTAACAGTATTCAGTCGCCTTTTTTTCGGACATATGACGCAATTGGTTTAAGTTTTGTCGGTCATTAAAAAAATGGGTCCATGACCGAACACAAAAACTAGTCTATGGCAAAATAGAACGAGAAACGTGGCAAGAGACAAAAGGCGCATAGTGTAGTTGCAGTAAAGCGCACTCACTTGACTTGCTTTTTCCTGAGAATGCTCCACAACGCAATTGATCCGTCGGCTGAACCAGTAACGAGGTAATCCGAGTTCGGAGAGAAGCACGATACTTGTACTGTGTTGGTGTCGGAATGACGAAACACGACCAACAACTGAGGAAATGCCAAGTAGCTGCTGTCTTATTGCAATCTTCTTGAAAAATTAACCTTACTGTTTCAAACGCGGCATCAACGATTCGTGCTTTTCAAAGCATCTGCCTCTAATAAAGGCAAGCAACTGACGGAGTAAACATCTAAGACCACATGCAAATATCGATTGAATAAACACATTCTTAGGGATTTTGCAGAGAAAAAGATCATGACAAGGTGAAAGAACGACATTAGAAGTAGCATCGTTGTACACAAACTCGGTTGTTATAGCATATTTTCATACACCCCAACTACATACTGCAGAAGTGAATATGCAAGCCATGAACGCTTGCTGCAAAACCGTTTTGTACTACTTCGGGTGACGGCAGTTGAACGCAGGATGATGCCTTGCCGGAGCGGTTGAGGTTAACGTTCTTGCCCGAAGTCATTGCGGAGGTTTACTGAGTTGCCGAAGATCGATCACCCAACTTTTGGATCGACAGATTTGTTTAGCAGTACTGAATTAATTGCGCTAGTTGTACTCTCTATAACAGCAAAAACGCCAGGGTACCGAAAAAACACAAACGTTATCTAGTCAGGTGCCCCATAAATTAGCTGATATAGGCAAGGTTTCCATGATGAAAGGTTGTGCCGACCGTAAGACGTGCTGTCGCAGGAGACCATGTTCAAACACGTGCGTTGATCACGACACCAAGCACACACAACAAATGCAACCCGAGCTAGCTAGCATACACACCAACTGCTATATAAAGTTTGAGAACTTTTGTGGTATACACGTAACACATTCGAGGAAACTTAAAATATACAGCTCAAGTTGTAAAAAATCGCTTCTCGAATAGGTACGTAACTTATCCACTCGAATGACCTGCAACGGAGCAGTGCTACTTGAATTATGTTGATATGATATAGCAGCAAGACTTCATACGTTGCGCTTGCAAGGTACTTGACAAAGCATTTCAACATAAACTACAGTAGGATCTCAAAAGCTTGTGTTCTAAATTTATGACGATTCACACGATATCCGAGAATAAGTAGAAACAGACCATCTGTCTGAGGCCAGTGTATAAAACCAGGCACACCCACTGCTGGCTCAAGTGGTATTGGTTCATCAGACCCACCTCTTTACAATTACAACGTCATAAAATATTTGCAGTGGGCACTGGGCTACAATGAAATGACAAGATGTTTGATTCAGGAAGTTGCTTAAAAATGCTTTGTCAAAATAAAGTAGTCGGGCTGATGGTGAACAAAAAAGACGGTGAAGTTGGTAGTTTTGCCATAACCTGTTGCTCGCAATGCTAATCAAAAACTCTGCAATGCTCTCAAAACTTTTTTGACTTCAGCAATATATAAGATAATACCGGTGCTCTGTAAGCTGTCAGTATTAACTTAGGTTTGAGAAAAACTAATGCTAATCAGCGACAGGCAAGTTTAATAGTCATTGAAGGCAAGTGCTGGGTAAAAACAAATAAGAACATTCTGTACCTGCTGAAAAACAACTTCGTATCACTGAACCACAGCAGCATGCATATTACAGGTTTTGGTGAAAGAAAAAGTGATAACTCAAACTAAAGGTCCAGGCTGCATTATTTGGTTAAATCTTAAATTATATCACCTATTTATAAGAAAAGCAAAAGTAGCTCTACCTTTGCAGCTTGATCACTTAAAGTGTATAGATGTGCTCTCCCATCTGTTCCTACAACAGAGAGAACAGCACCAGTGTTGTCAAAAGTTACATGGTTGAGTCCATACTTGAAACCTCCAAGTGGAGAGTAACTCAATTCCTGAAAAGTTCCATTTGAAAATATTCGGACTGTTTTGTCACCTGAAAAAATCACGAAGGATATCTGAGTGCCAATTAAAACTTTATGGTAAACACACAAAACTTTAGTTAAGTAAAACTGTAATGATAGATAAATCCAGATTTATATCAGAAGTTTTTGAAATTGTTAAGATTTTAGCAGATAGGATCACAGCCCTTTTTCCAAGTTGGTTTAGACTTAGATCTTTCATACAAAGTTGAAGATACAAGGTTTACTGGAATTTGGGATTGTCCACATTATTTGAATGCTGCAAGAAACACAATTGGCATGCCACAGCAATGTATAACTTTTTTGCTTTGTTATTGTAGTCTTGTGAGTAAAAAATGGCCAGCGTACATGTTTTCAATTTGCTTACAATCAGGGGCCTGTTTGGCTATCATGACAGGCCCCATTGTACTTAGCATTAATGCCGATCAAATATTGAGCACTGGCACTGCAGGTCTCTAATGTGGGTGGTTTGGTACAGCCAACTGCTTTTCCCATCCAAAGTTGCATAGTAGTATTACAAAACAACAATATTGTCAAAATAGCGCTTGCAGAATGACATGAAACAATCTAAAGTGGCATGGATTGAATGCATGTGTTCTGAAATCTGTTGCTTTGGCAGTGCCAGATGCAGCAAAGTTGTCAGAAGCCCGTACAATGCCAGAGAGCTGTTTTGTGATATTTCTCTTCATGGCATGAGAACACAGTCTCAAATCACGATCAATGGGTTTTGCAGTTTAGGCCCAAATATTATCTTCTGTTTACACCTACAAGGTTATGATAAGATTGAATAAGGTTTAGGCCTACTTCAACATCACTCCAAGTAACATGGGTTTGTTTCCACTAAAGATAAATTTTTACAAAGCAATTTCTCATATGGAAAGGCGTGACAGCTAGCATCTTAACAAAATACCAGTTAAGTGTTGTATTTCGAAAACAGCTTCTTTAGAATGAACAATTGACAGTTGATGATAAGACTGGTACCACTGTCTAAGTAGCTAGTTGTGATAGGCTACTGGTCAAGTTTGATTGGCTTTTAGGACACCTGTAGAAAATCTGGTATTATCCTGAAAAAATTATCAAAAGCTGCCCTGCTAAACAGACCTCCTTTTTCCAGGCTAGATGTACCACTGCATACAACTTAACTTGATGAAAGTTGTGATGACTCCTTTAAATGTTAAGTGAAACAGCGCTCATAAAATTTAAGACTCAATGTTCTATACGCCAATGGTTATACACAAGTACAGTTTTGATCTGGATAAAAAACAAATTATTCCTTAGTAACATGCTAGATAATTGTGTAATTTAGCCAAATATACAGTTGAATTTGCCTAATTCGTCACCTCAAGGGGATTAGAAAAACGTGACAATTTAGGCGAAGTGACGAATTACGCAAACAGGTGAAAACTCTACCTGAGCAACTTCTGAGTGCTTTTATTTGCAGTAAAATACAACTTTATGACATTATGGTTGTTTGCTAAATTAAACTCTTTAATTCCTCTATTCTATCTAGACTCCTCCATTTAATCTAGCACCTTTTAAATCTTTAACAAACTTTAAAGACTTTCTGCATTCTCTCAATGGGGAGTCAGGTTGCGCTTTGCACCTCGTGCATAAATTTGATAAACAAATTGCAAGATGCAACAATTCTCATATATAGATCCTTGATTTGTTTGAATTCCCACACGTGTTAACTGCTTAAACATGAAAAGCGAAACTGCAAATGACATATTAGTTGAACAAAATGCTTCTCAGGGTAGAAAGAGATGTACACAAAAGATAGGATTTATGAATTGAGCGAATTTGACAAATTCTACTGTATATGCATATGGCACTATGTGAGTGTGAATTACATGTATTTTCAAAAGAAAAAACGATTAAGAGTATTTGCGTGCTGACCACAGCATGCCACAGAACAATCAAAATTATTCAGAACTGCTTCATACTCAACAAGTCATTCGGGACTCAAATCTACAAGCACTGAGTAAGATCTTTATGCAAAATCCTTTGATACTGCCTCTTAATAAAGCTTTAAACACTATACCAGTTGCAACAAAAGAGCGCTGTGAGTTTGAATTGGAAGCAGTGTTAATACCAGAATATCAAAAACCTGATTTACGACTTAAAAAGATTAGCCAAAATGGCCAAGGCTATCTTTTACGAGAATGTATTTTTATCAAAATTTGGGTTTTGGAGATACAATTTTAGATCCAGAAATGCTAGAAATCCAATCAAGGGAACTGCAGACTCGAACTATGGCCTAGTTTCCAATAAAACCTTGAGTCAAAAATTGGCTCATTGGGTTTACGCCCAAGGCCTGATGACCTCAGCCAAAATAGTGTGAACCTACCCCCATTATGACATCACCCACAAAAAAAACAAAACCCAATCTTTTCCAATTAAAAAAATGAACTACAGGCATCTCGCAACCTTACAGCACAATTGACTAGTAAGTTATAGAGTTGCAAAGTGGCATGAAAATAGTGGTTCATGCAAGATTTCTAGGTACGATATATTCGCACACCAGCAGCAAATGTGGTAATAACTTGCCACCAATTTTTTGCCCTTAAGTTTTGCTATCTTTTGTTTTTGTTACACTTTTTTTAATTCGTGGATTTGAGTCAGTACGATATTTTATTATTTCCAACAGTACTTTTGATTTCTGACAGATACATTTTCTTATTTCCAATAGTACTTTTGAGCTCCAACAATGCTTTTGATTTATGAAACAAAATAGACAATGCTTTTTTTCTCATATGTGTGTGATTTTTCAAATGATTTCATATTGCCCTGTAAAAGCCAAATATCTGTCAGTATCAGATCTGGTTGCGGATATATAATGACATACCTAGAGTTGCAAAAAAACGATGTTTTACGGTAAGCAATGACAACACAAGGTAATAACAATAATATTTGTTTCTAGCCTAGGCCTAATTGCAGGCAGCCTTGGTCTCACACCAAGTTTCTTCCATTCTTGATAACAACCTCCAGTGGCACCCAAATGTAGGTTTGAACAGTTGTGAAAATATAAAAAATGAACATTGTAACATTTTATCATTACACAGTTGGGGAGAAGGTTATATTAAATTGCAATTTTGAATTGTTTTTTCTGTTGTATCTTAACCTTTATTTATTGTGTAGGCCAGTGCTTCTTAACAGGGGTGTGACCGGTGGGACCCTAGGGTGCCATTTACAATACTCAAAAGGTGCCACGAGTTAAGACGTGTTTTGACATATCATTAACAATACATTCTAAAAATGTCATCAAACCTCAAAGCAAATTGCTATGGGTTCGCCACTGGGTGCCACAAATGTATTTTTTTCTGCAGGGTGTCGTAACCCTAAAAAGGTTGGGAAACACTAGTGTTGGCTAACGTGGTATTTTTCCATTCCAGATACATATCACATATCTTCACATAGAATGTTGAGCATATGTTTAAGATAACTAAAGGTTTAAACTCAACAAGTAACTGCAGTGCAGGACGCAAGTGCTTTTGTTTTAGTGCACGGCAGTAGTGTGCTGTGCATTTTGCTGATTGGTAAACTTGTGCATCAGCAGATACAGGCTTTAATCGAATGTGAGTTTTAAGATTAGCAGACATACCCAGAAATCTGAAGATTTCAAAACCACACAGGAAAAAATAACCACTTACAAGTTACAGTATTTCGACGGAATGCTTTAAAGCAATGATCACTGGCCTGTGTGGCTATTTATTGTGGCTCGCTATCAAAAATAGAAGCAATAGCTGGTTGACAAAATATTTCGTTCTGTCCCTTCATTCTTTTTATAATAAGTGAGCTCATTCCAACCAAGGATGGAGTTACTCAATGAGGTCACAGTCTCATTTCACTATCAGCGTTTTATTCAACCTTGATCAACAACATTCATTCTGAGACTGTAGCATTTTTTTCTGATTTCTTTTTTGATAAGATTTAACTATGAACATTTGAAAGTCATGATTGAAAAAGGCAGCGGCTATAGATACGCCTGTGGATCTTGAAATTTGAAAACTTATTAATACGCCACCTGTGACGTAACAGTTACGCACGATGAGAGTGCAGCAGGCTTGGTAAAAACGAAGGAAATGTAGAAGATAAACCCTAAACCTAACCTTAACCTTAACTGTAGCCCTAACCTAACCTTAATCGCAACGTAATGCTAACCTAACCCTAAGTTACACTAAGCTAACCCTAAGCTCAGGTAACACTAACCTAATGCTAACCTAAAACTTACCCTAACATAACCCTAAGCTAAGCTAATCTAACCCTACGCTATCTTATCCCTAACCCGTAAACGTAAGCCTGAAAAAAAGTAAAGAAAAAAACAAAAGGAAACTTGAAAGAAAAAAAAAAAACGAACATCGGCAAGGTGAGATTCGAACCGAAAACCTTAGGCACAGAAGGCGTAGTGCATAACCACTATACCATTCTATACGATTCATGCAGTTTAAATGACAAACTGACCCTTTTATTTGAATTGTGTCAGGACAGGCGTATCCCTGCTAACTTCCATTAAAAAATAGTAATATTGTCGCATTGACACTATTAGTTGATTACTGGCATGTTTCAACAATGTTTCACATGGATGATCAATAAACACACACGTCTTGTTGAAATTTGATGCACATTAATTAGCCTCAAGAGTCAATTTTTATATATTTTAAATTAATTTTGCAACTTTTAGAGGCCCCAAATGTGTTTTGTTCCGTCTTAAAAGATTTCTCTTGGAGGCCCTGCCAAAACGGTGCCGCTTGAGTTGAGTGACAAACTCAGCGTTTTATTCATACCAAGTCATGCGAGGTGGTTCCGTAACCATTTCGTTAATACAAACGTGAGGCAAATGGCCAAAATGTCTTAGCAAAAAATGACTGAAATGTCTCAGCAAAGAAAAACAGGCAATGACAATGTTATACAAGTAGGCTACAGAGTCAGTGGCATTGATTGGCAGCATACTTTAACTTTCTCCCTGACTTATTGAACCATTGATAGAAGTTCACATGACTGCAAAACGCACATACATACAACTGCACCTTACCTGAACATGTAACAAAAAACTTCCAAGAGAATGTGCAAGAATTAACTTCTCTTGTGTGCCCACCAAGCTTGCAGTATTGATGCATTTTTGCAAAAAAATTTTGGCCTTAATTCTAGTACGTAGTAGTTCTTCTGGGTGAGTTTCTACCTCTATACGTACCACTAGCAACACAACAAAATCCAGGCAAAGAATGACGATTTCAATTAATAGAAATTATAAATTGGTTGCGCTCGTTAAAACAGTCAGGTAGGGTAAATTGTCCCCCACAAAGAATATCTAAGAGCACAGTATTACAAAAGTGCTTCTTGTTGATCCGTTCAGTGCAGAAATAGCATCAGTGTGTAGGTGATTCCCCAAATCACATGACCGTGATAGCACCAGAAAATAACACAGCAGAATGTGGATGGATAGTATGCCCAAATATTTAGCAAGGGTCAGTTACAAACTAAAAACTTTTCGAGGTGCGGCACTCACTAAATCATACAAGTGTAACATTTCTTCGATTTTTCAAATAAAAATCATGAAATGAGAATATAATACGATTACACACATATATATACACACACTGCAGTTAATCCTGGAAAAATGTTAACCGCTAAATCCTGCTTTAAAACTCTAAAAATGATTGGCTGTCGATCTCATAATAAATGCGTTGCAAAGAATTCGAAACCTTGATCGGAATAATTTGCTTGCCCATGTGCGCCAATGTGCATCCCTATGGCCCTATGGTATCTGATCTATCTAGGCCAGGGGTCACCAACGTGGGGGCACCAGGTCGCCTGCAAGGACCAAGTAGGTCACCCACGGGCCTGTTATAAAAATAACTAAAAAAAACAAAACATTAGCATGATCAATGTCTTCACATTAACGAATATCAATACTAAAATAATTGAAGGTAAATTGAGCAAAATTTTTATTTCAGAAGTGTGTATCA
>JGI24021J15306_10010622_pt1 | contig 11437 bp, 6 predicted proteins | sample Ectturendosymbi1_FD_15306 | JGI IMG/M metagenome (IMG submission 15306)
TATTTGCGGGAAAATATTTATAATTAATTTGCACAATCTGCAAATGCTGTTCATGTTGTGAATTAAAAATAAATTTTCAGAATGTCTAGTCCCACTGCACAAAATGAAGGTCCCCAATGGAAGACTTTCTGGTGACGGTTCTGCCCAGGCCCGCAGACACGGGGGCATTCGTGGGCAGTTACCCCCAAATTTTTTTGTGCCCCCCAAATTTTGTTGTGCTCAGAAAAATTTGTTTCAAACATATGATAAAAATTAAAATCTTTCCCCCATAAAAATGTATTTTGCTCCCCCAAACCTCAACACCTGGCTACAAGCCTGGTTCTGCCAAAATTGTGTCTGCAATTAGAATATTTTGGTTTGAAGTCTAGTCGGCCTCGACATGTCGCATAACGTAGCTTTGTTTATAAATCACCATTAGGGGGGCCCCTGTAAGTATTTTAGGGGGGGGCAGAGTTGGGCTGATACGGCACTGGAGCTAGCCCATAGGCAGTGTGAGTTTCGTAAAAGTTTTTGTTCAACGGTATGCTTAACATATGCAGTCAAAGAAAAATTAATTTCAACAAGAAAGCTTACAAAAAGAGTCTCTCTCATTTTGATCAATTTGAGGCAAGAACCTTAGTCTGAATTCCTAACGCAAGGGTAAACGATATGCTTAGGTAGGATTGTGGTGAAGGCTTTTGTTAAAAAGGGTGTTAATAGAAACGGTTGTACAACTTTGCAATGGCTGTACTGAATAAAGTTGCTCAACGCAATTACCGTCGAACGTACGACGTTGTAACAACTGTTGAGCATCCAAAAGGCCTGTCTCATTGTCTCACCTGGCATGGTTTGGTGATATTGTTTTTGAAATAGACGTGTTGCAGTGCCGGATTAACAATAGTAGCAAATGTAGCAATTGCTATGGGCCCCGCGTTTTTGGCCCCGCGGTCTTCCGCAATATATTTTATTTATTATATTGTGCATAAGATATTTTTCAATCTAAGAAGTCAGTATTGTGCTAAATTTTCCGTAAGTAGTAAGCAAAAGTTTTCAATTGAAGGCTGGAATAACGCACGTGTAATTGGAAGTGGTCCAACCCAACAGCTAGACCAAGTGCGCAAGTCACAGTGAAGACTGTAAGCCAGCGCTTCTCAACTATAGCCGGTTTTAAAGCTGTTTTAAGATATTTTTCAAAATAGGTCCCCGCACCTTCAGAGAGCCCCGCGCGAGCGCCGACAGAGTTAACGTTTGAAACCTTTCATATATTCTAAGAGAAACAAACCACTAGCGAAACGTGAAGTGAACAACGAAACGTTCTTCACAACACTGAGATCATATTATCAAATTTATTACTATGACGTGCTATATGCAGTCCCCTACATATACATTCACTAGCGTACGGAGGGGGCTTCACTGTGCCATGACCCCCCTCAGACCTTTAAAGTATGCGTATTTTTAGGGGTAAATGCGTATTTTTAGGGGTAAATGCGTATTTTTAGGTGTAATTTTGCAAAATTTTCCCGGGGCATACCCCCAGACCCCCCTAAAATGGTCGTCCTAAAGTTGATTTGTGACGTCACACGATTGTGACGAAACTTGGCCCCCCTCGGAAATTTCCTGCGTACGCCGCTGTATACATTTTTTTAGTTAAATATGGGAATAGTACACGAAATTTTAACATACATAAGTGTTTACATCTGTAAAGTAGGTATGCCGCCATCACATCCCTTAATTTTTGCGTTTGATCCATTGGAATGAGTAAACTATTACAAATGTCATGCGGTGAGCTCACCGGAGATTAAAAACCAACAGGGAAGAAAATTTGACGAAACATGTTGTGTTCGTATATCCATGTGTAAAGAAAGTAAAAATTGAAAAATTAAAGATGAGAAAGATAGCGACAAGCAGAAAAAGCAAGACTCATAATCGACAATGAAAAACAAGACCCATTTCAGTTTGAAAGTGTTTGATTGCGATTTTCAAGACGCTTTATTAATCCTTATATCTTTAAATAAGCACGAAATATGATCTTCTTTCATTTTAAATTTTTGTAAGCAAATTTGAGGGGTAAAAAGGGCGGTACTTTTATGGTCGGCCCCGGGCGGTACTTAGCCTCGCTATGCCACTAACTAATTCCATGGTTATTTTTAATAGTTTGCTCGACGCTCAGTATGAGGCTGATTGAAAACTATATTTTATGGACTGGAAATACCTCAAGGTCAACCAGGGGCATACCGAGGTTAGGTGGCTCCCGGGTAAGAAGCAAGTCTGGCGCCTCCACGTTCAAACCTAAGGTCTTTCGGGAGCAAGTGTACTCTAATGAAGAAAGCACTTGCGACATTTTTGGGACTTTTCGGCGACCCCAATGATTTGGCGCCATGGGCTATGTGTCCTCCTTGTTCCCCCGTCGTTACGCCCCTGGAATTCACTAAAAATTGTTGAATCACGTTCACTGTTTATTTGTTTCTTATACTCAAAATGGCTTCATAACCCCCAACACCATTTAACTGTTTTTAAATGTTTTTCATTACCGCTTCTTTTTTCTTTTGTTTGAAAACCAGTTTGAAAAACTGTATCGAAGAGTTCGCGGTAAACAAACGAAATGTTAAGTTGTTATATATACACTCATATAAAAATTGTCAAACAGTCGCCAACCACACATCATACCCCAGCTAGATAAATTTATTAAATGAAAAAGTTTATAAGCGTGTCTGCAGAATATTTTGAACTGTAACTGAACGCTATACTGGCAAAAAAACTTCGAATTTCTAAAGGATTTAGGCAGAGCGAGCAATGTACATCATAGAGAGAGTTTGAGATTTTGAAGTATGCAATTCTCACTATGGTTCAAAAGTAAAATGACGCCTCATTCCCGAAGAGTTGATTTTTAAAACAAATTCATCCTGATTCTTACCTCAAACATTTTTTGCTAATGAAGCTACAGCGTAAATAATCTCGAAAAAATTGCCTAAATCTAACTGAAACCTAACATATTAAATTGTATATAAATATACAAACGAGTCATAATTTGATCGATTCTTCGTTCTTCAAAATGTCGTTTTATTTGCTCATGACATCAACGACCACTCGTTATAACAGTTGGAAATGTTAAATGCAGCAAGGTATTGAAGCCAGGAAGTCGCTGAGCCATTCACAGAATCACAGCGAGTGTCAGTTCTTGATGAATTCTGTCCGCGATCGTGACATTTGTTGGTTTCGGGATACCAAGCTTCATATCCAGGAATGATGCCTGAGGTCGAATGGTTATAGGAGTTATGGTCAGTCGGCGTGGAATTGTAGCATCCAACAGGCTGGTTTCGATGTCCAGAAGAACCTGATACATATATGTGTGTACAGTTATTGAGTGGAAATGAAGTCTGCAATGTAGACACGCAATGGGGCTGATAAAATAGTTGATTGTGCCAGTGCAGTTCTCTCGTAGAAAAAACTTAAATCCTATTCAACAACAAAGTTCACAGCATCATTCTTATTCAGGCTGTTCTTATTTATCAAATGTACTGCATGTACATGTGCAGTACTGTGAGCGAACGGTCGGTAATCATGCGTCACACAATTTTTCTCTTCACTTGAAGAAGCGGCTTGCCTGCGCACTTACGCACTAGGCTAAAGGAAGCTCCCAGTAGCTTTCGTGCTACTAGGGATGTTATGCTTAGCGCGTCGCATGCAGCAGCCACCGCGCTGCTACACACTGACAAAAGCAATTAAAACGCTTTACTTCAAATTTCAAAATAAGAAATGTTTGAAAAAGTTCCAGAAAATAGACGACACAGCAGATTTGACAGAATACAGAATTGAGCTGATTGTTTTTCTTTATTTTGTAAAATAACAATAATATCATATATCTGTTATCAACAAACTATCTTTACAAATAAGAACAAATCGAATTACATAATTGATTATGCAATGCGATAGATAGAGCATGTGCGCTTATCCTTTTCTTTTATTTGTACTGAGAGAAGGGGCAGATCCAGGGGGGGGCGATCATCCCCCGTAAAACCTACGAAAGTAAATATATTCACCATAATTTTGTACAATTCGCAAAACAACATTTCGACATAAGGCNATTTTGTCGACGATTGATTTGTCACAGCAGTGTTGTGAAATATACTTCATCCCTCTTACAGTAGCGAAGCCGTTATGAGACTTGACTACCAAATATTACTGAAACCGTCCTCCCCCTTAACCTTACTGGTTGGATCCGCCACTGACTGAGCGGTTCTGTCTAGCAAACGTGAAAATGCGATTCAGCAGAAAATATTTTTAAATTGTAAGAGGATTCACAACTTTAGTGACACAAAATTAACAAATTTCACTTGGAACATGAGATTTTCAAAATCCTGCTAACTTACTTTGATCAAATATGGTTTGGTCATAATCTTCATTAAACCACAAGTAAGACAGATCTCTGTTACAAATGTTATCACAAATTTCTTTCGGTTTCCATTCCGTGAAGTACAAGTTCGAAGATGTTTTCTCAGTATGTACAGGAAATGATGTTGATTGTTTGACATTGGATGGAATGAAACCGGGTCCAGGCTGGGTTGGATGATGTTTCCACAAAACATTATTTCGGTAGTTTGATCTCTTCATACCAAAGTTGTCCTGATTTGACGTGAAGATCGGATCCACCTTTCCGTTCACAGTACCAGGCATGCCTGTAACAAGATGAAAAAACACACTGCAGTTAAAAAATCAATTGCAAGCTTTTTGAAATGAAATAAGTCATTTTTGGTTTATTTAACATGTGATAAATCCTGTTTCTGCATTCAGGGTAACCGGAGCGCGTGANCGTTACACTCCTCACTTTTTAAAACGAGGACAACGNGGGAGTAGGTGCCTTTTCACAACAATATCATAGGCAGTTTCATGGTTTATTAAGATCAACTTGAAACAAATTTACTGCAGGTTTTCACGCACCGAGAAAATTGAGAGTGGTTTTCTGTAATTTCTGTTATTATTTTTGAGGTCAGCACTATTGCTGAACAGAAACAAACATAATTGCTAACGATTTTTTGTTTTTTTATAAGTTTCCATTGCCCTCAACTCTTTTACTGCCCTCCCTTTGCCCAATGTTCCGGCGTCCCTGTCTGCATTAATGCAGAAACAGACTAGCTAGCATGTACAATAGAAGCAGGCCTGAAACATCGTAAAAGCTCGGGTGGCATGACAAATTCTTGCCGGAATAAACACAGACGAAAGCTGACTGTGAAATTTATGCTTTTTTCAAACAAATAGAAACTTTATTCCATGCAACAGATTTTCATCGTCTCGAAAAGATTCTTATGACGTGCCGCTCACCACAGTCAAACTACAAGGACACATAGTGAAAATCCGATCATTGTAGTGTAAAGCATACAAACTACACTCTTATTGTTTTGGTTACTGCTGCAAAAATTCGTCAGATATTTTGCATCTCTATATCTTCAAAATAAATTTAGTGATCATCACAGATCAAATGTCTCGGGAGTGTTTCGCGCTCACGCGAAGTGTTGCACATATCTAACGGTTATTCTACCTTGGTAAAATCAGAATGTGGTAAAAGTGTATACGTTGCCAAATATACGTTGGCAAGTTTAAAAATGACTTTTATGTGCAACAGTTATATGAATAATCTCTACAGCACAAATTACCACTAAACGGTGCTGCTGGAAATAATGGAATTTTTGCTGAACATATTTTTTATGCTGATTCAAGTGTGGGCGACTACATGATAAATACGTTGCAAAACATTTGAAATCTGGATTAAAACAATGACATGCTTCTGTGCGCCAATGTGCAACCCATCCGCTTTATTTTTACTTTTTTCTGCTTGCCGTTTACCACAAAATTTGCTGTTGGAATGACTTCATTTCACTCCCACTGTCAGATCCTTGCATGACGATGAATGAATGACGTTATAGTTGGGGCATTGTGAAAGTGTTTTTGCTCCTCTCAGTGTTGAGTGTGCGCTGCCACTTACTCTGCAATGCGCAACGACTAACCATTTTTGTGCGCTAGTATTATTTGATTGTGCTCGTGATATGGACCATGCTTCTGCTACAAATAAATAACAATAACAAATTAAGATTCAATGTTGGTAAAAAACATCGGTTTTCTCACCAGGATGATCCAATAAACTATCTCGTTCATTAAATCTTCTCGGATATATTTCTTGCGGTAACCAGTTGAAAAAGTTGTCATGAGATGAGTCTTTCCACGCATTTCTTCCTGTGACGTGCTTCTTCAATTTCGCCACATCATTAACAGAATTACGTAGATCATCAATCTTCTCCTCATAAATTTTGAACAGAGAGTTTGCCACAACCGTGAAAGAGCTTGCAGTGATATCTCTGTAGTTATGGTTACTAGCAAGTGCACCAGTTTCGGGAAGAACCACTTTCAGACGAGGAAGTTCCGCATCAGGTTTCAACGCGTTTCCAGTCAACATATTCGCACGAGAGGCAAGTCTCGTAACCTGAGGTTTCAATATAGTTTGTCTGTGAGTTGAAGAGAAAAACATCTGTTCAGCTTCGGACCAAGCCTCCTGAGGAGTTTCAAAGTCGTCATAATTGAGGTAATCGATGATGGTCGGTGGTGACGGAGGTAAAGGCGTTTCTGTTCCATCATCGCTGATGACGAAAGTGTTTCTTCCGGATTGTGTAGTTCTGTCTGCTTCATCAATTGATCTAATTTCACTGTCAGGATCTAAAAAGCCGAATTGAAAGTTGATGTCCGATTTGAAGCAGTTTTGTTCGTTTTGATTAAAACTGAAGGTGATTTCTGATAAGTTGCTCGCTCCATGATGGTCTGGGATCGAAGAAGTCAATATCTTGTTGGTAACCCCTACAAAAAAAATATGAACAAGTTGTGATATACACTTCATGAAAAGTTAATTGACAAAAAGTACTGTATTCCCATGTACATTTGACAATCATCCATACCACCACAAAAATAGTTGATCGCAAGATGACATTTGACATATGAGAGGAAGGGGCCGATATTTTCACTGCACAGATTGAAACGTACCTTGATTGCCAGAATTTTCCGTGAATCCGATTGAATGAACAGAGTTTTGGGAGTTTGTTGGAAGAACAACCTTTGCTAGTTTGTTGGCTTTCGTGTTTTCTTGACCGTTGAAAATAAAATATTGTTTGATGCTTGTGGGGCTTTTCACAACTTCCTCATCAGCAGGTTTCACGATGGATCTTAAAACGTGAGGTGGAGAAGCACAGTGATTGATTGATGGATTTGTTGTGGTTGAAGTAAAACAGTCTTTGATCTTCAACGAAATATCGGTTTCTGATGATGAACTGCTGTTTAGATTTTGATGCAGACTTGGTATACTGATTTGTGATATTTCTGAACCACTGACAGTCACTGAGCTCGAATCAGACCAGCGATCACTGGTTTCACCAGATAACCATTCATTATCTTCGTTCTGGTAGTTGTAGCTGTGAAGTGAAGTAGAGCTGGTAGATGTAGACATAGAAAGATCGAAATCTTCTTGAGTAAGCGGACTTTGGTTTGTCTGATGATTTTGCCAATCAAGTAAACAGTTTCGTACTGGTTGCAGAGGTGGAGAATCACAAGGATATGGTGAAGGCAAAAACTCGACGATAGAGGGAGGTGACGAAGGAAGGTGTTCTGTGTTTGCTGATTCAAAGGGAACAAAAACATCGACCACTTCTTTGTCTTCTTTATCTGAAACACAAACTTCTTTAAAATGCGAATCAAATTCTTGTTTTCTTTTGATACACGTAGAATGTTGTGTGGTCAGTATGAACAGAAAAAGGTTTCAGATAAGAGGGAATTTAATTGTTCGCTACGATGTTTTCTAACAAACAATTCGATACCACTTTTCACATGGTCAAGTATTTGTTTAACATGTTTTGACCAGAAAGTCGTTAGTTTCAAATAGTTTTTCACAGATCACTGATCTTCTGGCTGAATCACTTTCGAAGCAGATTGGTGGACTTACTTGAACTGGTAAGAAGCACTGATTCTTGACAGAAAGCATAAGGTAAAAATTATCAATCGCATTACTTTAGGCTTTGAAAAGCGAACGGGTGAAAAACTTTTAGTATCCTGGTAAAATAAGTTTATGTGCAAATTCTACTTCAAAGAATCGCCGAAATGTTTTACTGTACATCTGTTCAGATCGCAGCAACTTTCAACTTTGCCAGAGTTCAGTTGCTTAGATTCCAGGGTTCAGTTGCTTAGAGCAATGGTAGGCCTACGCAATGTGCAGCATTCAATTGCTTACTCTGAATTATAATTAGGACGAGTGCTGCAATACAGCAATTAATAACACCCTAGAAATAAGTCACGTTTTAACAAAAACTTTATGCAAAAAGTTAACTTACTTTGAATGACACTGAGAAGTGATTCGTCCTTGCTTATATTGCTTTGTTGAGACGGAGAGTATTGTCTGCCATTAAGGATTGTATTGTTTTCTTGTGCAATTTCATGTTTTGATTCCACATCAACAGCTGAAATTTTGTTATTTATTTCCAAGTGTTTGCTGAAATTGTGAAAAGTTTTCATTGAACTTTCCAACGTTGTGTGTGATGTTGGTTTGTCTCTGGTCTCAAATCCGCTGGCCAATTTTCCACTTTGAGGTAAAACTACCCTCAACTTGGGCAGAATGCCAGTAACTGTGCTTGGTTGATGATGAATGGGGACTGGGCGAAGCATATTTTGATGGTCAAACCCAAACTCTATTCTTTGTTGTGTATTTGACCAACGATAATCGGCAACAGGTGGGGTAGATGGAGAAGGAGATTCTTCAGACGAAAAGTCGCAGTGATGCAAAACACATTTTGGGTATTTTGAAATCTCCTGTTTGTTCCAAGCAAAAGAGTCAGACGATGCGCCCATGAGTCGTTGGCCATTTTTTTCTTCAATGACTTTTCCTTGATGTGAAGAAATGCAAGGCGTGGAACAAAACATACGCGTGTTGTTCAGTGGAAAAGAAGAACCAGGATCACCTGAAAGCAAAGAAAAAGGTAGGATAGAAGACAGTTTCGATTCATTTCAACAAAAATTAATAAGCCTGCAAAATTTTATTTCAGCCACTGTTTCAAAAAAACTTGCTAATATTTTGTTCAAGTGATAACGCCATGGATTTTATACACTTTTGTGAACCTTTTTGGGCAAGTTTGGCGTTGCTGTTGAATGAGAACTTTGCCAATGCACTCAAGCAGAAAGATATTTTGACTTCAAAATTACTCCAGCACTTTTGAAGCATTTAAATACCATCGTCTTTCCTTGTACTTACGAAAATGCTATTCAGTGTCATCTTGCTAAAAATGTTATATTCCAGCGAATGTATTATTCAAGTAATTCATTCCAGTTTGTTACAGGTACAGAATGTTCGTTTTCAGCCATGTCATATTAGATTGCCAATCTATATTTTTAACCCACCTTTTTCAGCAAAGTCGTCTTTGCTACTTTTATCAAACCACAAGTAAGAAAGGTCTTGGCCGCAAAGATTCTCGCTAGCTGGTCGCGGTTTCCAGTCGAAAGTGTATGCGATGGATGACGTTTGTACGGAAGTTGCAAGGCTGGGATTCGTTTGGTCGACTTTGGGTGAAAGCATGTTTTGCACTAATGCTTCCTGGTGTTGCTGCCGCATGAAGTTGTCTTTGCTGTTTGTTTTGTTGATCTGATTGGACGCTGACGTGCAATTGCTTTCACTGTTAATTACGTCAGGTGCATCTGGAGTGAGATGAAAGAAGCAATTAGTGTCTGAACGAACTCAGCAGTTAAACTTTGTTCAAAGAACCGAAGCAAACATGGTCATACTTGCTATACCAGATGCTTTATTGCCAAACAATGATATTGTTTCATGTTTTACAAATTAGCAGTTCCAGCTGATACGAAATCCCTGCTGGTTTAGCAAGTCAATGCGCTTTTTTTAATTTTCTTGGAAAAGATGGGATGGTAATATGAGGTATATTGATAATGAGCTCATTTTAATAACACTACACCACTGCACTTCATGCCGAATAAGCTGTTATCTATACAATGAAATAAGATGCGGATGCAGAGAAAAATCTGTGCAACACCAACTTGACTTACTTTTAGTGAAATTAATTGATGATTCGTCCTCACTGGAGTTATTTTGCTGACAAAGTGAAAACAGTTCCTTTTCTTCCATTTTTTGTGTCACGTTATGCCTTGCTTCCATGTCAACGAATAAGATTTCGTCATTTGCAATGGCTTCTGTTTGCTTTTCCCTTATTTTTCCATAATTGTAGACATCGTTTTCCATCAATTCTGTCTGGAGCCAGGTCGTGCTTGATGCTGGTTTGTTTCGACATTCCGGTGCTGTGAGCAATCTTCCACTTTGAGGCAAAACGACATTCAACTTGGGCATATGGCCACGAATGGTACTTGGTTGATGGTGAATCGGAACAGGTCGAATTATACCTGGTTGAGCACAACCATGCTCCAGCCCATTCTGAGGATCTAATCCACCAGTATCCCGAAAGAATCGATAATCGACAAAAGTTGTTGGAAACGTAGGAGATTTTTTGGACACTGAACCACCGGTGTGGAAAGTGCTTTTTGTTGTGTCTGATACTTTGCTTCCCGCTTGGGAAAACGAGTCAGTCAAGGATGCTTCGAGTCGATCACCATTACTTTCACTATTGGCTTTGCTTTTGTATGAAGAAGTTTTACACGTAACGGAAGTTAAAAGATGTTTGTTGTCCACAGGAAGATGCAAACTAGATTCACCTATAAAAGATGTACAAATTTTCAAAGGGCACGAACATACTGATTTTACAAATATTTCTACTTAAGTGAGACGAAAAGCTGAGTTGTGACTGAATAAAATTAATGTGTTTTCTCAGTTTCAGTGTCCATCGAAATGAATTCTTTCATAGTTAAGAATCAGACACTGTGATCTTATCAGGGTATATATTTTTTGGCGTGCTAGGTAGGCATCATCAGCTCATTTTCAAATAAAATCCTCTTTTCTAATTTTTACAAGAATTCTTTCACCCAACCGAATCAGTCACCACAAAATAACAAGAAAATATAACTTGCATCCCAAGAAGGCATTTAATACCTTTTCAAAAAACCATAACCACATTTTTTGTTCAAATTCAGGAATGCTCTTTCTTATTCTGTGTTGCACTTGCACGTATGAAAATTAAATACACTTTAATTTTATTATATTTTTTGGGAACAGGTATTTATTCATCATAATGGCGACAATTCTATTTTGTTCAGGGTATCCAGGTACATCTTGTATATGCGGGCCTTGAAGACAAGGGCGTACGCAAGGGGGGTTGGTGTTAACCCCCCGCTTTGAGCTTGATATTTTACAAAAACTTTATTACCTGCGCAAAGGAGATTGTTTTCGCATACTTTTTGCTTGTTAATTTGTCGACTTAATGCAAATACCACGGAATGAATTTGCATGCAAATTTCAAAGAACATTGTAAATGGG
>JGI24021J15306_10010624_pt1 | contig 11435 bp, 7 predicted proteins | sample Ectturendosymbi1_FD_15306 | JGI IMG/M metagenome (IMG submission 15306)
TTCGGATCAACTTTAACATGTTCCAATGAGTTGACGTAACATGTAACATTATCACCGAATTACAGCAATCAGTCACAGCTATGTAGCAACGCATTACCGACTACCTTTCGGCTTCAAACACTTTAAGGATCACAAAGCCACTATAGTACCAGTGATTTTTTCCAGTCAAAACTTGCCTATCGATTGAGTTAGAGAGCTGATCAAACCATCTACAGATGCGGAAGGTCTTGTAGCTTAGATTTTTTTAAATTGAAAAGTTTTGGATTTTGTTTTTTTATGGGTGACGTCACACTAGGGCTAGGTTTACACATTTTTGGCCGAGGTCACCATGCCCTGGGCGCCAAGCCAACGAGCCAATTTTTGACTCAAAATTCAGACAAAAATGCAAGCCAAAAATACAAAATATGAAGCACCATAAATAAGCAGAGTTTTTGTAGAATTTTAGAATGCCAAGAACCCCTGCACAAACGTAAAGCACCCCTATTGCAGACGTTCTGGCGACGGTTCTGTTAAAATTTTTTTGGAAACTTGACTATATTCCGAGTCTTTAGAGCCTTGTTCGGCTTTCTAGCGTTTCAGGTTCCAAAATTATGGCTCAAAAACAAAATTCTGATTTTTTCAATAAAATCCCACAAAAGGTGTGCTTGGACATTTTGGTCAAATGCCATAACTCGCCACCCGATTCATCTAGAGAGCTGTTCAGACGCTCAAATCACTCGCCAAGTCTTCTAGTTTCCACTAAAAAATTGGGAAGGTTTGGAATTGAATTTTCTGTGGGTGACGTCATATTGGGGGTGGTTTAAGCTTTTTTGGCTTACGTCATCGAACACCGGCCCCTAACCCCAAGAGGCAATTTTTTGTTTCTTTTGTTGAAAACAACTAGCCGAACATCCGCATCTTCAGAGCTCTTGATTGGCCTTATAGCATTTGTGGTTAGCAAGTTATGACCTGAAAACCACAAAATAAATGATTAAATAATAATTAATCCCGGGGGGATTAACTATATAATTTGTTGTTTTCAGGCCATAACTTGCTAACTTCCGAACAACAAAATCTAGAAAGCCAACCAAGGGTTCTAAGGATACGGATTTATGCCTAGCTTATCCGAAAAAAGAAACAAAAATTGCCCATCGGGGATGGGGCCCAGGGCCGGATGAATGTGGGTGAATTAAAAGCCTAAATCTCCCCTTCTGTNGCGTTACCCACAAAAAAACAAAATCCAAAACTTANCAATTTTTACAAATCAAAATAGAAGGCTTTCCGCATCCTTAGAAGGTTTGAACAGNTTTCTAGCTCTATCTGTCGTNACGTTATGACTGGATAAAATCNCTGGNACTATAGGGGCTTTGCGGTTTAAGGGTAGATTTGTTGGACATGTGGATCATTCGTTACAAGTGCTTTGAAGCAGGATTTAATCTTCCTTGCCTTAATTACTGTTACAAATGAAAATATAGTTTTTATACGAAATAAATATTCTTGGTTTTGCTTGCTAGAACATTATATTCGAAGATCGTGAATCTAGTGAAAAAAAAATTTATCTGAACCCTGAAACAGAAAAATGGTGTTTGCAAAAGAATTTTCATACCTGCAAAAAACATGTTTTTTGCATCCAGGGATTCATAAATCAAGTTGATTCGTGGGTATTTGCTTTGCTTCCTACCAGCGTAGCGCAGCGGCATCAGTGGATGAAAGATTGACATGTCAAACTTGAATCCAAGGCATCGGATGATGCGATCATAACCTTCTCGTAAAGCATCGTTGTCTTCTCCTACTGTGAAGACGTATAACCGAGTTTATGTACGCTTTGACTATTCCATAGGTTTAACAGACTCTAAACTTTGCACTTATTGTTCATTGTCTTCTCTCTTAAAATGTGTTGGAATTTTTCCCCGCCTCATTGCCAGCCTATTCGTTCTTTTTCCACACGGCAAGTGCCTCAAATAAATGACCGCGAGATTTGCTTTCAAACCAAGTGTCAACAGTTCTAGACCAGCAACGTGCTGTGATATTCGTTGCATCTGGAACTGGTTGAAACCATTTTTTTCAAGTGGTTAATTGACAGAAAGACTACAACATACACAGAGAACTACATACATATCTTTACTGGAAAGGGCCATGCCTATCTTATCCGTAAGACTCAGTGATAATGTTTGTTTAGGACACCTCAGGCCTGCAGCTGCCCAACATGCTGGACTCTGTAACCGAATGTAATTAATGACATTTTTGTCGAGGCATACGGCAGAAAAAAGCAGTTCAGTGATATCATCCTACTGTTAACCATTGTTTCATATGGAATTGTTGGTATGTCTGTGTTTAACATCAACCACTGAATCATCATCAGCACACAAGCTGCACGCGAATATTTACCACACCACCTTGCCTTAGCTTTCTTTCAAGCCTGAAATATTTCAGCAGATGTTCCAGCAATGCATGACTGCTACGCAGGGCCTACGAGAGAGGTGCACAAGAGGTACCGCATGGGGCCTGGGAGGATGAAAGTACGCACGCTACGTTTTTCTGTAACCAAGCCCAAAATTACGAATGTAAGCCAGTTTCAGTACAACTGATCGTTCTCAATCTTAGCATGGTATCTGTTTTAGCTATGTTTTGATTACTATATAATCAAGTTATACAAGTTTTTGACGAAGTCCACCGAAGCTCAGGGACCGGAATCGGTCGTAGTACCCCCTGGTGAAATTACTCTGAGTTTTTGCTGCGGCGTAATCGTTCAATTCAGTTTCGTCTGTACACGGTTTCTGTACTCCTTGCAGAGTGCCACGAGTGGTCTGCAGTGCCGTTAAAACCGTTCTCTTGCAACCACCCACGAATTTTCTCATGCAAAATTCGGGTCACGGGTACATGGCTTATGTCAAAATTTTTCAAGATTTTGCATTAAAACATATTCAGCTCATGTAGGGCTTCAGGAAACTTTCATAAAACACAATAGCAGAATGAAATTATGTTCAAATTTTCCTATAAATGGAAGAACTTTGTACATTTTGCCGCGCATAATTAATTTTGTTGTAAAAGTTTTTGCAAGCCANTATTGCTAAATTCTCGCCCATATTATATTACTTTCCGGACAATGNACTTGANGGAGTGCAAAAGCTTTGGAGAAACCAAAATTACATACGGTTGGAAGATGATCAGTGTGGTAATTGTAAACCNATATATATTTATCGCTGAAAGGTCGTTGCTATCAGTTGCTCGAACCCTTGTTAGCCCTGGCAAATTCACATCAAAGGTCCGTGGTCAGGCCTGCACAGCATACGGCCCGCGAAAGCTTTTCTTGCGGCCCGCGAGAGGCTTCTCAATTGGAGAAAATATTACCAAAGCTCGTCCTCGAATAAGTAATTATCGTTCCAGAATTTCTTCCATACCACAACGACATCTCTACATCGAACTGAAATAGACTTTTGCGGCCCGCGGCAAATTTTTGTCGATAGTTTGTCCCATCGAGTTCTGAGTTGTGCAGGCCTATTGTAGGTCGTCTTAGTGACAAGATAACTGCAACATCTCGTGCATGATTGACCGTTTTTGTCCACCATAATGTTGTCTTAGACGGCGCTCGCGAAGCAGTTGCTGTGTCTCTCCTGATGCCTGATCTTTTTCTTATTACTCTGTTTGTGTGTGGTCACTGCAGAATCATATTCTTCTCCTTAATTTTTTGTGTATATTTATTGAAGGAAATCTAGCGGGAAACAAACCAAGGCAGTTTTACTGCTTGGGTCTTCACGTAGGCCTATTTACAACTAGTTCAAATGAAACCGTAATTATGCTACATGATTCCTGGTTGCGGAGGTACGCGAATAAATACCAATTAAATTTTTGTAGCGGAGCCATGTTTCAGGTCTGTTCAGATAAAGTTTTAGTTGAAGTTCATAGAAATGGAAAATCTGATACCGTGATTTCAGTTTTCTCGAACTGCTATGATGTCAAAACAGGAAGACTGAAATGGATAAAAATTAATTAGACTTGTTTCAAGCGTATTCTGTTATTAGATTTTTATTTTTATGAGTGAGAAAACCACCACAGTGGTTTAACGTAACCATTGACCGTAGAGTCATTTCTAAATTTTTGCATGTCTGCGAAGTCCCATACCAAGTCCAGCATAATTTACAATAACCTTTTGTGTTGACACCAGTAATGAAGAATATTTTTCTTTGATGATGAGCCAGCACCATATCATGTTTTGATCAAGCTATTGCAAGAATGACGAAACCGTTGTGCCTTTTAGTTCATTACATGTTGCATTGGTTTGAACATGCAACTGCGTAAAAAACAGCATATTGTATCAAATCAACATGAAGTCTAAACTTTGGCAGATCTCATTCACCAAGGAATCAGTTTCGAGTTACCTGATACTATTCTTTTAGATTTCAACATTCTTCACTCCGGTATAAATGATAGTGAGTGCTGAGATTTTCAAAGTTGAGTTTTTGCAGTTATCAACGTTACAACACCAGCACCACCTTATTTGAAAATGTTGGATTATTGCACTGTTTACGTAGTACAAACAACATTCACAACACTCCATCTGGCCTTATTACCATCTTTTTCTTCACCGGATCCAGGCAATGAACCATTGTCAGTTGGCACATATATTCTTCCATTCAGAAGACTCCTTTGAAAGGTCAGTGACTGAACGTCACCTGCAAAATGTAATAAAATATTTCAGACCGTGGAGACTCCGGCACTCGGGCTCCTCGGGTTTAGCCTGAGTCTTCGATTACAATAATACATTGTAGAACACTAACTTGCTTGCTTTGTATATTTGTTCCACCACCACTTCACTAATTAAGGTTGCTCTTTTTTAACTCGAGCTCTTTCCATTGGGCCTTCTCACTGTTTATATATTTTCTTTTCGTGTCTGGCCTTTTGCGTTCATGTTGCAGGTTACCAGAATAAAAAATATCGTTCGTAGCAGGTGTTCTTTCAACTTCGTTCCCTTACGCTTTACTCGGGCTTGTATCCGTTAGAGCCCGAGCTTCCATCAACAGTCAGGCGCGGATTTTACCATTAGGCTAAAAAAGCTTAAGCCTAGGGCCCCCGCTTTCAGGGAGCCCAAAGTTTTGGGAGTAAGGACAATTTCCAGCATTTGTGTAAGCAATTACATTTGTATTTTTGTTTTGGTTAAACGCACGTTTTTTTTACTATGCTGCTAACAAAAGATGTCTATGGAAGATTGAGCGCGAAAGATTGAAGTGAATGACGATGAACATTTCTTTTTATGGCGTTGAGAATTGGTTATTGTTACGTATAATGTGTTGAACAAAACGCCTGAATCTATTTTTCAGATTACACGAGGCCAGTGAGATGCTCAATAATATGTAATGTGAGTGTGGTCAGATAACTCCACCGCTGCCTTTTTCATTAGTTTCATTGTGACTGTTTTTGTTCCTGATATCGAAAAATTCAGATAAAGTAATATGTTTTCAAATTGGAACAACTTGTTCAGTGAATGCAACGAGCACGTGGAGTGCTAATTTGTGTGACATCAGCCGTTGCAAACCTTCCAGAAGATCCCCCCAATTTAAAATAGCTTAGCCCCTAGGCACTCTCCCGGGCACTGGTGCCACGCCTAGTGATTTTTCACTAGAACTGGTGATTTTAAGCTGGCCTAGTGATCTACTGATTTTTAACTACAATCTAGTGATTTTTGCAAAGTATGTGTTTAAAGATGATCGTTTGACTTGTTTCTAAATTTTCAGCCCTATTCATAAACAACTGATTACATGAATGGTTGCTTGAAGGTTTGCAGTTGCACCAACGGAATCAACAAGTATTTCTAATTTGAGTTTCTTATTGTTTTCACTTCCGTGCAGTTTATTGTTGCATTGTTGGCCATGACGGTATTTCCATTTTACTGCTGGAGCACTGCAGTAGAAATAATTAATTAAATGTAAGGTTGGTTGCTCCAAAATACTCCATGAGTCGTTTTCAGCTCTTGATAAAGCCTGCAGATTGTTGTATGAGATTTTCCAGGCTTCAGCATCACCTATTTTAATAAATTTGCAAATGATGTAAAGGTTTTGAACAATAAAGCAAATAACTAAACCACTGCAAGCAAAGCTGCAAACTTCGAAGCAAAAATTTGAAAGCTAGTGATTTTTTCAGATCGAGTGAATTTCTTTTGTGAATCTAGTGATTTTTGATGTGAAGCCTGTGGCAGCACTACTTTAGGCCACTGCGCAAAAACAACAGAAAATTTATTGCAAAAGGGTTTGCATCTATTCAAGTAGTCTGTCGATGAAAAATACATGAATCGAGTATAATACCTTCAAACAGACCATCAAGCGACTTCAACTGATAAGTGTCAAGCAACCCATTGTTTACTGCGCGAAGGTCACCGACGTAGTGTGTTGCCCATGATAGTTTAACACGGTTTCTAGCCATCATATGCACAACGTTGGTTGAACCCATGATATGCTGAGCAGTTTCAAAAGCTGAGTTTCCTCGTCCAAGAATCAGAACGTTCTGTCCCTCGAAATCATCGAGATGGATCGAAAGATCTTCATAGCCATCAACAAGCTCCGAGCCTAAACAAAATAACTTTAGCTGCAGCATTTAACATCCACTACTTGCCAAAACACAAAAAGAATCATTTTTATCCTTCCAATAAAATACGAATACATAGAAGGAAGCAAGCACACACAATTTTTTCTAACTGCATTACACTTCAAAGTATTTTTCATGTTCATTACTGCAAACGTTTGTTTGAGTTATTGTTTAGTTTTCAATCACACACGTCCAACCATAGCGCTTCTCCAAGTTTTGTCAGAGTTTGATATATATGTGCTCTCAAACATCAACAATTGAAACGCGTTAATATTGTGCTTACCAATAAAACTTGGAACATTTGGCTCAGCGATTCCTGTGGCAATGATCATGTACTTGCATGTGTAAGTTGTGTTGTGCTGGTCTTGCATTTCAAAGAGCTTGTCGTTTCTTTTTAAAATATTGGAAATTGTTGTATTTACTTTAACGTTGAGGTTCAGTTTGTTCATATAATCGTTGAGATATTTCACCAAGACATCAGCAGGAGGGAAGAACTCCTGTGGGAAAAGAAAGATCTTGTCTTTTGAATAACGTACAGTGAGTTTTGTGTGCAGCTACGTCAATTTTTTTAAAGTCGCTCCCATTACGATGAAACGCGCTGTATTCGTTTTTGCTACCTTTTTCCAAAATGCAAAAATTAAGTTGTGTGTTGCAGCAGTGCTCAGGCAGCGGTTGGTAAATATAGCTAAGTCAATTTTCAAATAAATTTTACGAAGACTTGAAACACCCTCATTTACCTGATTTCCTCCGTAGCTGCTTTTTTCGAAGCGTTCTGGCGAGCTAACGAAATATGCTTAAATTTTGTATGTTTTAAGTAAGGAAGGGGGTACTACCTAGACTGCAGTGGATTCCTAACGTGTAATAACAAAAGCTATTTTGTACAATAACTGGTCTCCAATGCTGTTTTTTTTGATGGACGAGCAAGCTTCGTAACTCTGTCCAGTGAGGGAATTTGAAAAATGCGCCTGTGCTACTAAAACGTTAATTTCAATTTTGGCAGCTGTCACAGATTTTGTAATTTCTTTTTTTCATTTTGTAATTATTTTTCTTTATTGGAAGGATGAAATTGAGTCATCTGAGCAGGGATGTTATTCATCCATACAAATTGTATATCAAAACTTTTCACTATTATTTAGAAAGGAAGACTGTGTATAAACGCATTAGTTCTAACCACAGTGAAAAGCGAGACGGTGAGAGTTTTACACACCGACCTTGCCCAATCCAAAGTTGCAAAACCCCTTCGTTTTAGACAAATCCTTTTCTAACAAAAAAAGATTACTTTTGGCTGTGGCGAACAAAGGCTTTGTGGAAAATGATCAAACTACCGTGCTGTTGTTCATTAAAAGTCTTTTAACTTAATTAGTAGAAAGGTTGCTAGATGTACAGCCTTTAGCAACATTTTCACGTTGTAATATTACAGTCTGGCCCATAGACCTGAAGACTGCAAAAATGTTAACTATAACCTAGTAATTTAAGTTTCGGTAAAAATGTTTATTTGTGTACCATTGCAGAACATTGCTTTAACCAAATATCGAAAATTCTTTGATCACCTTGGAGTATTTGGTCATTCTCAGTGATTCGTCATGACTGAGAAGACTGTTCCAATCATGTCTCATGTTGAATTCTTTGTTTGTTTTTCCAGTGTGCCTTTTGTTGATGCTGATCAGTTGACGATGAATCGGATACTTCAAATAAAATGTTCCAGCTCCGTGACCTTCAAAACAAACCTTCAAACGTCACGATCTGTGTTTTGCTAAGTTTTATTTTGTGAAAACATTTCGAAATTACAGTAAATGACAATAATTAAAATGTAAAAGATTGTGCAATATTTTACCATCAACAGTCTGAAAGCGTAGATGCAGTAAAATAGAAAACAATTCTAACATGCTTTTCGATCAGCCTTTTATGTCACTGATTGAGTAAATTCTGGTTTTAATTAGGAGGGAAATCTCTATTTTCAAATTGGCACAAAACATTTTTTAAGAAAGAAACAACTGTTTCACGTTCTTTATCAATGAGGCAAGTGTACCGTTCTGGAAAGAAAAAATCTTAGCAACAGAAAATTGATGTTTCAATTCATGAATATGCTATCATATACATACTAGCTTTACCACTGTCATACCAAAAATGATCCTAGAGGTTGCTGACTCCCCCTAAATATTGGAAATATTGTGGTATTCAGAGGTACCTTTTTCGTATATAATGTAATCTCTGTTAGATTGTTGTAAGAAATACGCCATCTGAAGGCCTCCTGGTCCAGCTCCGATGATGCAGTACTGCTTGAAGTTGGGTGTTTGTGTATTTGACCGCGGATCTTCATCCGCCAGGCTGGTTNTACAGCACAGCAAATAGACAATATAAACAATTAGCACANNCACAACACGCATGTTTAGTTGCTAGCAATTCTGGAAAGACGTAAAAGAATTTGCGCGTCTGTGGTTTTTACAAGCCTACCTCATCCAGGTAAAATAAAATGATCGTCACCACAGCGGTTTGAATGTGTTTTATTATTTCGTACGAGATCTTCAAATACTGTCCATGACTAACTAGAAAGATCTAATTGATGCAAAGCAAAGGTGTTTATGTTCACGACATTGCTTAATGCGATTGGTCTGCGCTGAAAGGAAACATTTTTTACGTCCAATACTTCAATCGACGGATGGCTTTATCGANCTTAATGATATCAACCAACATGAGAATGCCAACACCATAATAAAAGTGTGGTAGGGCCTTTCAAGCCACCGCCCAGCTAGCTTTTAAGATCTAAAANTATAAGCAGATATGGTTGAGCCTGCTATAGTTTGGTTGCTTGCATACTGTAGGTAACTCATGCTCGGATAAAATATCATAAGGCCNTCAAAGTAACAAANATCATTTTGTCACAAAGAAAGTTTGGAGTAAGGGTTTTNGTNAATAGGTCTTTTCTAACTGCCAGGTTCAGAAACTGATTGCTGTTACATCTGATTCTGATGAAGATGCTGTGCACTGTTTTTGAATGCTCCAAAGATAAGAAGTCACCTTCCAATTTGCATCAGAAATATTGCAGTGAAAAACGTTTCCAACTGGAAAGAAATTACTGCAATGCAAATGAACGTGAGAATCGTGATTTTCACCAAAGAGCTGAAAATCAAAATTGTTGTTTCTGATAAAACGATTGTGCATAAGTTGTGTTTTCCAAGCGAGGTGCAGGTGAGAAACAGAAAAAATTTACCAAACCTCCATGGACAGTCACCGGATTTTTAGGTCCACAGCTTGAAAACGTGCTTGGGCGATATACAGTACCATCATCTGAGAGCGATTTAATAATTCAATGATTTTCTATGCTCGTCAGGAATTAGTGGGTAAACTTGAACTTTACGAAGAGCATGTCTTTGGCAGAGAGGTAGTCGATAACTATATCCGAGGTTCGCAGTACCAATCCAAAGTTCAAGTCCAAATCCTTGATTTGGTCAAAAATGCCGAGAGGACACTCATTATTGAATGCCAACTCTTTCAAGATCGAGCAGCGTCACCTGAAAACGTTGTGCTGGGAACCAACATCTGCTTCACCTTTTATCCGTGCAGAAAAAATTGGGAAAGCGTTGCATTTGCCAATAAATTGCTTTTGTGTTATTTTTTATATTTATTGTACTCAATAATATTTTTGTGGCAATGATCGTTGGTAAATATTGGGGCAAAAGGCTGTGTTGGGAACAAGATTCAATTTTGGTGCAGTTTTTCTTGATGAAGAACACCACCTTTGAAGGATGTTCACATCCTGCAACTTAGCTGGAATTTCGTCTGAGTTGTGGAAGAGGTAGCATAGGATAAAGAAATGTGAATGATATTCATAATCTCTAGAAAAATTTAAATGGTTCATTCAAGTAAAGCTTTCTTTTAAGAAACATACAATGAGAAATCAATATGAACAGATTTTTCACTTTCGTTTGCAAAACAAATTTGAAAATAAGAGAAAGCATTAATTTGTTTTGCTTGGCAAGCGAAACCTGATAAAATGTGATTAGTGCAACAGCGTAGAAATTCTAAGGTGGTTTAATAAATTTTAACTCGAAATAGTCCACGAAATATGCACACAAAATATATGTATTAGTGTTTTTGCTACGTTTTCCTATTTTTGTAACTTTGCGCTACTAATGAGATTTGAAGATTTGCGTTTCTGCAAAAATAAATAGTGAAGTGGACGTACAATCAACAATTTAATTATGGGCAATTTTGTTTGCAACGTATTTGAATAATAGTGTTTATTTTAATCAATGAAATCGGTAGTTTGTTTTTAAAATGACGTGGTGAAATTGGGCGTTAAATGCTGCAGTTTATTTCAGTTTTTCTCCAGTGTGCTTATGAACAAAACGTGTGGGAACCATGGGCACGTTCTAACAATTGAATTGTTGGGGAAGGAAAGTGGATATACTGGTTGTGTGATCTGTAAAAAAACAACTTGGAAATGTTTGTTTAGAGCTGTTGAAGACGGCAGCATATGATTGCTTGTTAATTTTTTACCTTCGAAGTCACTCATTCAGGAAAACAAACGAAAGCAATGTAACAGAAAAAATGATTGAAGTGTGTTTGTCTGATGACAAAATAATAAATAACCACGGGTTTCTGTAAGTGCGGTATACATGTCACTTGGTTCTCTTCAGTTGGTCAAAATAAGGTTGATCTTAATCCCACGCCAAATAATTGATACAGAACCTGGGGAGTCTATATCAAATTTGAAATCGAAACAAGACGAACATTTACACGTTACTCGAAGACGAACCGTAACACACAACACCTAGCTTTATTTGCTGGCAAAAAAATAATTTTTACTATAAAAAAATACATAAAGGCAAGATCGCATATGCACTGCTCGCGTAAGGGTACTACGCGAGGGGTCA
>JGI24021J15306_10010625_pt1 | contig 11435 bp, 8 predicted proteins | sample Ectturendosymbi1_FD_15306 | JGI IMG/M metagenome (IMG submission 15306)
TGCGCAAAAGTCGACATATGAAACAAAAAGAAAAAATTACGCACTGTTGCTAAGATCAAAACTCAAGATTACAAAAATTGAGCACAATTGCAACTCCTTCACTAAACACAGCTACAACACTGTTCAACGAACACAGATCGTAACGGCCTAGTTTTGACAAATAAACAAGTTTTGAAAAATTAAATCTATGCAGCATGTGTCAGTAAGCTTAGGCTACAGTACGAAAAAATGAAATTTAGTTACAGCATTTTAATTTTTGTAATTTCACTCCTTGGGTGCCAAAGTCAGTCACAGAATTATCTTTTGGATCGGTTGGTCACCACTGTCACGATATTGCAATATATTAGGCTAAATGTATAGGCCAGGGTTACTCAGTTATTTTAAGAAAGGGTCCAGTTACAAATCCAAAAATTTTTCGAGGTCCAGTCATGCCCATACAATCATGCAAATGTGTCATGTCTTGGATTTTTCTAACAAAAAAAACATAATATCAGAATTGAATACGATTATATATACAGTAGATTTGCAAAATCCTGTAAAGGGATATAGATATTAGCAAACGTTGTCAGCGTTTTTTATTGTTTTGCTGGTGGGAGCAATGACATGTTGTGCTTTTTGGCAGTTACCTAAATTTTTGTTCCAAGGTAGTGACAGCGAGTAGAAGGTAGTGATGAAGGCTTTTGTTCGTCATACAGATGCGAAACTTGTTCTGCATGCACTTCGTTTTTGAAAGCGCGTTTCTGTCAGCAGTCAGTGGCGCAATTAGATGTTTGAGCATGGAGGGAAAACGTACCTGAAAAGGGTCGCTATTGGATTTAAATTAATTCCGGTTGAATTTTGACTGCGTCCACAACACAGGTGTTGGAGCAAGCAAATTTTTGGGAATGCAATGATTTTTGTCCAAATTTTCCCGAACTTGTCCGAAAAGTTGTTGTGCAACTTTTGCCTACAAATTTTCTCCCACTCTGCTCCGCCACCTTCATCAGTGAACGCAGTGGATGATGGGTCGTTGCCTCAGGTATATGCGAAGATGCCCAGCAGAGCTCCGGCACTTATAAAATTTTCACTACATCTTTGGTCCACACATTTGCATGTGTCTTTTGCTTCAGTTGAGAATTCGGTAATGTTTGTCAGTAAAAAGGGTTTTAAGGAAACAGCAGCAACTGTTTTCATAAAGAAAAGTCGCCAAATTTTTCGGCAATCTTGGCAATCAACTTTTCAATAATTTGAATATATCTAGAATCTTCTTGTTTTTGTTTGTCCCAAATGCCTCGGAAAATGACTAAGTTCGTTTTGAATAACTTGTTTGAAGATATTAAACTTTTTCTGAAAAAGGCTAGTAGTAGTGATCACATCAAAAGCAGTATGTTTTTCTCCTTGAAGTTTTACAATCAAGTCGTTGAGGTGTTACACTATGTCAGCTAAAAATCCAACAATTTCCCTTTCTTCCTCATTTCCTAAAAAAGCTGAAAATGCCTTAGCTTTTCTTCACATTTCGTTGACTTCCTGGGAAAAAAACAAATTATTTCCTAAACAACCAAAATCTATGCAAAACTCTTCCCTTTCTCAAGCATCTTTCACAATTGTGCACAAGTAAATTTGTATTATTGCATTGTTTGCGGACAGAAAAGGTTTCGTCGCAATTTTCTAACCTTGAATCCACTATTTTCACCAGGATCGACATTATAGTGACGAGCTATTGTTGAACAATTATTACAAAACAATTGTTTTTAATCACATAGTATAACAAGCCCAATTCAGGTGTGCGCTGCAATAGCTGAACAACAGCTTGATCGGCAGTCACTTATACAGTTTACTTTTACACTGAACAAATATTGCTTCAGAAGTAGCCTGGATTTTGTGATAAAAACTTCTGGGTATAGAATGCACCATTGCGAGGCTGACGAGGTCCGCCCGTCACCATCAAAAGGTCCGGATTCGGACCGCGGTCCGCCATTTGAGTAGCCCTGGTATAGGCTATCTTTTATTCCTAGACAAGTCTCTAAGTTTTGAGCTATAGGTCAATAGCTACGTTTATACGTCTTCAACGTTTTCATTTAAATCCTGTTTGCTAATGTTTGAAGACAGTCTTTTGCAAAACTGCCCATCAAAACTAAGTCTCCACAATAGTGCTGCTTTTTGTCTTCGACAAAAACTTCGCAGAAGCTTGCGTGAAAATGCAACTTTCTAACAATATAAACTTGCATCTTTAGCTTTTACGCTGTCTGTTGCTGAACACACGTACGTCAGAGATGAGCGGACTGTCATATTTTGCGATCCAGATCCAATCCGGAATTTTTAAACTTCAGTCCAAGTCCAACCAAAGTCCAAAATTTGGTAAAAATTTGAAGTCCAAGTCCAAATAAGATCCAAAAGATTGACAAAATACAGCTTGTCAACAAAAAAATTACCCAAATTTTTCCGAAATCTCAGTCCAAATCCGGTCCTGATCCTAAATGTATGATAAAAATCACAGTCCGGCTCCAGTCCAAATCCGCCAAAATTCGTCGTAGTCCGGATCCAGTCCAATCCAAGTCCAGTCCAATGCTCATCTCTGACGTACGCAACTGTTGAACTCTCATTGTTTCAAGTGAATAACCTTGCAGTATAACACATAGGATAATATGTCAGTAAGAAGCAGTTAACAATCTTTCACGGTTTCTAGAAACTTGCAAAATGCTAAAAATCATTTTATCCAAACTAAAATTTTTGAAAATATCAGAATCAGTGATTCCACACCAGGGGTGTAAATAAGGGGGGCGCAATTCCCAGGGCGCCGAGAAGTCCCCAAAATGTCGCAAGCACTTTCTTCAATGCAGTGAATTTGCTTCCAAATGGGCTCAGGTTCAAACATGGGGGCGTCAAACTTATCTGTTGCCCTGGGCGCCATGCAATCTCATTACGCCCCTGGTCCACACCAAACTATGTTTCAACATCAACTTATTATGTGCAACATCTAGCACGAAAAGCTCTTCACACAAAACGTGACAACGTCACTTTTATTTTTGAAATCTCTTTAAATACAAGACCTGAAAAGAAAAATGTGGGGGGACAAGGCATAGCCTATTATGTCTCCACCGTTTGAAAAAGCGGGGGACACACGTCCTCCGTGTCCCCCACCTAATTGCGCCCATGCCCATGCATGATCATGAGACTGAATCCACATAGATTCTGCAGAACTATGTTCAAAACACAGAAAAAGCCTGTAAAACTAGCTAATGTGACGCGGAAATTCATAAACGAAAGCCAATTACAGAATTATTTTGATAACAACACATGAAAAAAAACAAAGTCAGTCAAATAATAATAATAATAATATTTTATTATTGACTCGTGGTCCATATCACATACGCAGTCAAAGACACAAGAGCACAAAAAGTGGTTAGCTATACATTAGCGCGCATTACAGAAGCGGTGTTTGCACATAACCAACATTGAAAACACTTTATCATCACGACCACTGCATCGTCATTCACAAGAGCACAAAAGATGGACAGCCATACATTAGCGCAGAGCCGTATCAGCCGCACTCAATACCCTCCAATTGGGGGGGCCCCATGCTGTCACAGGGGGCCCAAAATTCAGTCCCGTCACCACTTAGCCGCCCAGAGAAAGTTTTGATACCGAAATTGAAATATGAAGCACTAGAAATCAGTGCAGTTAGGGGGCCCTTTGAAAGAAAAGTGCTTATGCATTATATGTTACTTTGGGCCCCTTTGAAAGCAAGGTACTTTATGCATTACAGTTGCAAAGGGGGCCAGAGGCAATTGTCTCGCTTGCCTTCTCTTAAACACACCACTGTATATAACCCTGACAAATGATCTTATATGAGAATATGAAGCAGATTGAACACGTTCTACTTCATCGGATATGTGTACTTTCTCACCTGAAGTGCGCATGCAAACATTGTAATGTAAAGTTAACTTCATATTATTTAACACATTGTAGTTATTGATGAGTTTATCACTTCAAAAAATACAGATTTCACGCGATTTTTCGTAATTAAACCTAGACACACAGATCGACTAAAAAAACAGATCTGGGTGGAAAAACCCTCAGTGGGAGCCCTGGTCACATGCGGAAAAACGACTGCTACCGTAACATGAAGTGAATATTTCAAGGTTTATTGCCATGTTATTGTTACACAATAAAGATCAGGACTTCAACGATCCGCTAGCAAGTTTCCTAACCTGTCTCTGCAGGCAGAGGAACGAACTGCGCCCTTGCGCTAAGCGTGTCGGGGCATCGCGGTCACGACTTTGCCCCAGGCCCATAACCAGGAGGTGCGAAGCCCCCACTAAAATATTTTTTGCCCTCCTGGAAAATGTGTTGGAGATAGCTTAAAACATTTGGGCCCCTCTCAGAAAACTCTTCGCCCACCTGGTGTCCCAAGCTGGTTACAGGCCTATTTTGCCCTGATGGGGCTCACGTTCATTTATCCGGTCCAGCCTACATGCCTAGATGTATAGGCTACGTCCAGAAGTTAGACTTCCACTTGATCAACATGTTTTGTGTAGTGATTGTTGTAAAAAAATTTAGGTTACTATGTCCAGCCCAGGTAGTCTTCTCTTATTTTGTACTGCATAGCAGCAAGTTACCTTTGGTGCTTACGATCAAAGTTACACATTTGCGCAGCCTGCTATTCAGACAGCTAGATGGAGTTAATTATCTGGTTAGAAGAGTCTATTTTGGGGGTTGTCCCAAAACAGACCATTGCAGTTAGTGGATTATGGATGTTGTTAACCGATGCGTCCACGCAGGCCTTATTCTATATTTGTTAACATTTATAGGCGATTTGAGATACAAAATCTTATTTATCTAAACATGTGCCATCCACCAGGAGATTAACAGTTCAGACATCAGCAAGGTTTATGCATGCGTATTTCGGCCAGTAAAAAGCCCAATGTCTACGCTTTACAAGCATATATATTTCACTTAAGCTTATGGTAAAGTTTATCAATTTGCGTTAATGAAAGAAAACGTTCATCGCGGCGCACATGCTTTGACCGGTCTCATGTTTGCTCCTTCGGTAATAATGTGTTGATAACTGAACGATAGGATTGATTCTGCTTTCCTGAAAATTTTTTTATATTTGCATTTCATTACGACATCTCTACATAATCACCCTCAATTAAATGACAATGATTTACGACCAAATTCCTTTTGCTAAGCTTATTCAAAATATTTTAGTTGGAAACTACAAGCTTATTTTGGGTATTTGCGGGAAAATATTTATAATGTAATTTGCACGATCTGCAAATGCTGTTCATGTTGTGAATTAAAAATAAATTTTCAGAATGTCTAGCACCCCTGCACTAACATGAAGGCCTCCAATGGACGACTTTCTGGCGACGGTTCTGCCCAGGTCCGCAGAGACGGTGGGGCATTCGGGGGCAGTTACCTCCAAATCTTTTTGTGTCCTCCCCAAATTTTGTTGTGCTCAGAAAATTTTGTTTTAAACATATGATAAAAATAAAAATCTTTCCCCCATAAAAATGTATTTTGCCCCACCAAACCTTAAAACCTGGTTACCGGCCTGGTTCTGCCAAAATTGTGTCTGTAATTAGGATATTTTGTTTTGAAGGCCATTCAGTCCCGAGATGTAGCATAACGTTTTTTACAAATCACCATTAGGGGGGCCCTGTAAGCATTTTGGGGGGGAAGAGTTGGGCTGATGAGGCACTGCAGTAGCGCATTACATAACCGGTATTAGCACGTGTCCGACCTTGAGAGGAGCAAAAGACTCCCAGCACATTGTGCTCTTTTTAATACTTGGTGTATACACATTATCCACATATTTTTTACTACACAAAAGCAATACTGAAGATACGCAAACACCGAAACAATTCACGGACAACTACTGCATTTGGTTTCCATTATACAGGAGCGTTGAATATTTGAGGAAAAATGAAGATTTGTAAAAAGTTTCGGATATTTGAAGTGATCAAAGGATAAAGTTGGATGAAGATGTGCAAATCAAGCAAATGTCTTCATTAGACTAATTTTAATTTAATTTTTAATTTATTTTAAGTTATTTGTTTGTTACCAGACACGAAGTCCATACTGTAATCAGATGTCTTCTGTAGGCTAAATTTATAGACACCACAGAGCCTTTTGGTTTGGGCAACTGGTTGTGTGGAGGTATGACCATTTAAATATCTTGTTTAGATATAGAAGCTTCATCTCTACGAAGTCTGAAAGAATGAGTCCATCCTTGATTTTTCTGGTCCGTTCCATGCAGCTTATTTCAAAGTTGTTTCCTTCATCTTGCTGGAATTTCATAGACTTTGATGCTTGTCTGAAACTGTGTCTTTTCATGAATTTCTCTAAGCGTCCTGTTGAAGGTTGTCTTCAAAAAACAACCCCTGGCTTTTCTGATCTTGAATGTCGGCATATTCTGAAAGCCAAAGATGTCTAGAATAAGCAAAGGACCTTTGGAAAAAATCGTTCCAGTGGTACCCTGATCAAAACTTCTCACGAAATCAATATTGGACGACAAGTAGCTGAGTTAATGAGGCTGATTAAATCAACAAAACATAGCAAAATATGCTCTTTCTTAAACAAATTAGCATCAAAGCCTTAAACTTAACCCGTGCATTCCATAACATTTTAGGAAGTGAATCCTCGAAAGAACGATTTGCACCCCGAAAAGTGAAAAGTCGGCATAAATTCAAGACCTAGACTATAGCACGTTGTTTTCTTTCGCAGGAAAACGAAGGTAAAAGCAATCTCGCTTCACACAAAAATGAAGTAAACAGTGTCAATAAGTAGTGTAATATTCAAGTTTCATTCGGTCCCACTGCTCAGTAATTCCCACCATTGTTGTAGAAGGCAGGGGTGCAGGGCGCAAGCGCACCCCCAAAGGAGCTGATTTGGGAAAAATCCGTGAAAAATCTCTGAAAATTCGGAAAAAATCAAGGGAAATCTGGGCAAAATCTGCAAAAACCTTTGTAAATCCCTGAAAATCTTTGCAAACTCTCCAAATATACAAGCAAAAATGGTGCCCAAAGTGCTTTGATTTGAAAAAAAAATGGCGCCCAATGTGCTTTGATTTGAGAAAATGGCGCCCAAAATCACATTAAGACATTTTTCTTTGAAGGTCATCCAAAATTCGGTCTTCATGCAATGCACTAAAGATAGCCCAAATTATTTTCGGGCAAGTTTTGGGAAATTTGGTCAAAAATCCTTCGCACCCCCCAAAATGTGCGTGCTTCTACACCTATGCGTCCACACTTCCCTGCTATTTGATGCCAATTGCTTCCCGGAAAGTTGGTTAATATTTAGCGAAACAAATGGTTCTTTTTGTTTTTTGAACCTTTTTGTGATTGCTTTTTTGGTTAATTTTGATGCATTTTGCCAAACTACGGTCAAATTGATCAGTGATTGGATTCTTTTGTTCTGCCTTTTTTGTTTTTTGTTGTGAAAAGTTATTTATGTTATTTTTCTTTTTCAGAAAAACTTTTTTTGCTCGCATCCAACGAAAAAGTCGTTCTGGAAAAGCCTGGCTAGCTTTACTTTTGCATACACTGTACAGTATGTAAGCTTATTCCTTTCGCCACATTAATGTCCAAAATATTTAAACTATGACATTTTATCAACTAAAATTCCCCATTTGTTGCCGTTACTGATCAGCTTGAGTTAAGCATGTGTCTGAGTTGAGCTCTATCTTTGTACTAGTAGCAGTTGTTTTGCTAATGAAACCCATGACCATGGGCATGACGATGATGACATGTTCGATGTTGATTTGATGTTCCATGTTCTGCACTGTGTAGAAAGTGGAGAGATGGAGGCCTTTTTTATTTTCGTATTCCCCTACTGGAATTAAAGGCTGTTTTCAAACAATACTTTCATGTGAGAAGAATAAGTTTGGAACGTGACATTGGATTGAAAGCATGTTTATCTGTGTGGCAATATATTTTTAAATTCTGTGTGGAAAGACAAGACTTGCCTTGAGTGAAATGTTCAGACAGAACCCACACATCTGCCAATCAACAAAAACGATTTTGAAAGAGAATAGAACACTACTGACAATGCAGGGTTAGATATCTCTGCAAGAGGACTGTGGAATAGCTGTGAGAAAACGTTCCTTGATGTAAGGATCACATATTCTACCTCACTGTACAGTCTTATTCTGGTAAGTCCCTTGCGCGGATCTAGGCCTACCAACAACATGAAAAAGAGAAGGATAAGTACAACCAAAGAGTGATTGACATTATTATTGAGCATTGAGACTGAGTCTTCATTCAATCTCCTTGTCTTACAACTAGTGGGGGGTGGCACCAGAAATGCACCAGAGTCAACAAAAGACTGGCTCAGTGGCTGAAAAGATTGCTGAAAAATGCAGAGAGCCACTGATTTTAATATGCATTCGCCATCGCATCTGTCATGAATTACATTAGAGTAAAGCTCAAATTTTCCCATTTGAGGAGTACCCTTGCTGCAATACGAGGCTTTTGAGGCAAACGGAGTGATGTTCACCTCCAGGACGAGGATCTCACAGACATTGACTTCAGTTTGATTAAATTCCTAAGCCCACAATTATGTAAAGCTGAATTATGGTGTCAATGATATGACGCCAGTCATATTTGTGCAATAGGTGGATAAATTTCATGTCATAAAATTATGAATGAAATATTACTTTTCCAAGAACTAAATACTCCACCCGTCATTAACTAAACTTTTTTTGTTTTTCATGTACCCAACGCTTGTTGGATTAATGTGTGTGGCTGAGCTTATTCATAATCTGTTTATGACCTTGTCTCTTCAAACTCATTTGGTGACGCTGTGTGTCTGGTTGGACATGTATTCGTTGATGGTACTCACTCCATTATCTATGGTCTGTGGGTAATTGTGTAACTTCTTCACGAATTATATATATAAACATTGTTTTCTGCTCTTGCTACACACTTTTGTAATGAAATGGTGTATTTCAATGAAATGTTGTGCTTTAATCCATTGCTCTGTCTCATAACCCCTATTGTTGCTCAATTCCTTCATCTTTATGTTCATGCTTCACCTGCTCATCTGTGGATACCTCAACTCTTCACCCAGTGCATTCCCACCATCATCTATGTTACATTGATGCCTATTGTAATTGTTTGTGTATTGAATTCAATATTTGTGTTTTGGTAATGTTGTTTATACTTCTTTATTATGTCTTTTGGGCTTATCATTTGCATTGGTTGTTGAATTGATCACATGAATATTTTGCCTGATGTGTTATATTAGGTCCAATTTTTTCGTTTATTTTTCATAATCTGTTACTTGTGACTTTTTGGTTACTTTTGCATGCATGTCTTGGTTAATGCTATAACTATTGTAAATTTGGTTCCTCATGATTTCTTCTTGCTTTTACTATTTAATGCTATGGTTAATTTAAAATTACACTGATTCACCTGCATAAGACTTGCCTTGTCAAAATCATGGCAGTCTTCAGGGGGTCTGAAATGGTTAATTTCACTCTTAGCTGTTGATTAGCACATTTTTAGCAAGTGTATTTCTCAATTTTTTTGAGAAATGTATGTTGTTCAAACCTTTGTGCAGTGCAGCAACAAGATACTACATATCCTTTGTTTTTAGATCAGAGCAATCAGGCTAGATTGAAAGTGTGGATGATCTTGAATCAGGTCATACACATTTTTTATCTAAAACAATGCCAACCTTGTGGACACAAAGTAATAATATAAAATAGAGGTGATCAGCAATCATGTATCAAAATTCTGCATGGCACTTAAATATGGTTCATGGGTAATTGCATTGCTTCTTCATGATTTGTGTGGATACAAATTTTTTTGCTTCTGCTACATGCCTTTGTAATGTCATGGTTGCCGCAGTGCTCTCTGCCTCATAACCTGAGCAAACCTCTATTGTCACTTACTTTTCTTACCTGTGCGCATGCTTCACCTGTTCATCTGTAGATACATCAACTCTTCACCTGGGCCATTATATGTCCACCATCATCCATGTTATGTAAATGATTGTTGTGTATATAATTAAACATTTGGGTTTGTGTAAAATATGTTATTCAATTGAAAGGTCTTGGGATTATTTTGTTTGCGTTTGCCATGGTCACCTTTCATTTGTTATTACTAAAATTGGAGTATATTGCTTGTTAAATTCCAAGTTTTTGTTTGCATGATGTGGGCTTCTTCCTTGTTCTCTTGAAATTGTACTGTGTTTTTTCGCTCACTACCTGTTTTTTTTCTGAGACATTTCAATCATTTTTTTGCTGAGACATTTGGTGACTGAAACATTTTGCTCATTTGTCTCATAGTAGTATTAAAACTCACCGTAACAGTATTTATCCGTCTATATTTTGAGACATTGTGACCAAATTGACTTAATTTTTTCAGTCATTTAAAAAAGATTTTGGTCTATGATTGAAATATGACTGAAAAAACCTAGCTCACTACTATATGTTCTTTATAGAATTAATATGTTTTGATAAATCTATAAGTGCTGATATTTTTTGATGCTGATATCAGTGTTCTTTAAGATAGAAGTAAAATGACAAAAGACAAACCTTTTGATCATGCATTTAATTAGAATAGAATTCCATTAATTTTTTACCTGGAAAATAAGGTATTTGATTTAGCATATTGGAATAACTACCACCAAGATTAAACTGGGCTAGTATGAAGCAAAAAATACATTGCTATATTCAAGAACATCTGTTGGATACTTAGGCAAGAGTGACAGATCAAAGAATTCCAAATGACATTTTGTTTACCAGCCCAATGTAACTCTGTGTACTTTTATGGCAGGTACTAGGCTGTTATACTAATATGGATCTTGCATTCGTTGGATGCTGGCTATAATATTTTTTTCCTGCAATTTCGTTTATTTAGATATGTAACCTATGAAAACATAGTGGATTAAATAATTAAAGCCATGGGCTTTAAATAATTAAAGCCATCACAAGGTGCTTTATGAAACTGGCATAAACATAGTTCAGCACATTTTCTTGGAAAACCACCTGGTGCCTTCTTCATCCTTCAACTAAAATAATAACAACATTTATAATTTGAAGGTTCAGACAAACTAAATTTTTGCAATTGAGATTTTATGTTTTAAAAATAGAAGATTTTACTTCTGAATCTATAGATCTTTTGCAAACCTTTTTTAAAGAAAATTTTTTTGTAATGAAACACCAATTTTCAAATGTCTTGCATATTACACAGCAATTTCAACAAACTTTCTCTTTTGGTATTGTTTTTATCATTCAGTTCTTGTGTCATTTTCTTTTTTGTAGTCATACCAATTATCCTTGTTATTCTATGTGCAAACATATTTCGAAAAATTTTATAAATATACTTTTACATATTTTACTGAATTGTTTGCATACTTTTTTCAATGTATTCGTAATGATATTTTTAATTTTCTGTATTTTTTAATTTCTTTGTACCTTTTTTTTTTTTTTTTAAACCAAAATAAAA
>JGI24021J15306_10010627_pt1 | contig 11435 bp, 8 predicted proteins | sample Ectturendosymbi1_FD_15306 | JGI IMG/M metagenome (IMG submission 15306)
CGCTGCGGTTTCATTGGTACATGCACATTTTTTATTGAATTCAGTATAAATTTTAAACAGGGTAGAGTGCAAATTGTTTTTTCCATCTCGCAAACAACATAACAAAGAAAGCTTAGCAACTGACCTGTTTGAACGGCTAAATTTTGAGCAACCATTTTTTAAAACCGTTGTAATAAGGAACTCCTTGCAAAGCTTCATAATAAATAACCTATGCAAAGTCTCGAGAATAAGAGCTCGAGACCGAGATGAGACCAAGACTCCAAAAAACGGGTCTCGGTCTCGAGACTCTATCACTGAAAATTACACCTAAAAATACGCAATTTTGTGCATTCTGGAAGCACGTTTTAGACAATACTGTTTTTACATTTTTTTATTTTTAGGGTCTGAGGGGGTGGCCATGGCACAGTGGCCTCCCCCCTCCGTACGCTAGTGTTGGTGGTGCTGGCGTAACACGCCCGACTTAATGTTTTAGGTAAGGGCGCGGTGTTGATACAGGTTTGCAGTTTATGAATGCATGGGACGCAAAATAGAGGTTCAAGAAACTGTAAACAAAGATTTTAATTTTCGCGCCCCCGTCAAAGTGGCGCCCATGGCACGTGCCATGCTTGCCATACCCTAGATACGCCACTGTTCAGCAAAGTACTCCCAGTCAGTGCACTTTAAAGAACACAAGTGTGGAGGTACAGAAAAAATCCGGATTACGAGATGTGAAAAGAGCAAATTTTGTCCGGAATTGGCGAAGATCCGGATTAAAAAATNCGGATAAACTNAAGATTTTTATAAATAAAAACGTTAGAGATCATTCGTACCACCATTTTTATCCAGTTTAGGCGAATATCTGGGTTAACCGAGTTTTATTGTAATTGGCGAGTGTAATGTTGACTGTACAGCTACTGTAAACCGAATAGCTTTTTCTGCTGTAATCGCTCACTTAACAGCCCCCTCTGTCAGCTACAATGCCCCTGTCCCTGTTGCTCACTTCCCATACCTAAGGTTCTGCGCTCCAACAACGAATCTCTGAATACGGTCTGACACTGCTGGTACGCCTTCCTTGGAAATGTAGAATAGTGGATACGTGTGTTTATTACGCAGAACGAGAAGCGCGTCACAGTGTAAATGTTCGGACTGCCAAACGAGCACGAGTAGCGAGTGCAGATTAGCAGAATTGACGTTTTTCTACGAACTTTTGACTTGCTGGGCCGTCGTGACGCGACAAACTAAACTCGGCAACAAGCGTCGATTTCGTTCGGGGCCAAACGCATCGTCAGAGGAACAGGACGCGCGACGTTCGGAAAGCAGTCAGTTGAGTAGAAAACAACTGGTGTGCGAAAGCGGAAACGGAGCTTTTCGATGTGAACAGGGCAGGCACGGTTAGTAAGTCGCACGGTGCGTGCGCGCTCGCAAATACTGAAAGAAAGACAACACAGCTGCCACCCTACAAGCCATTCCAACTGTGCCAAACACCAATGACGTGACAATTGTTCATAAAAATGTTTTTCCTGGCAAGCGCAAGATCACTTTCTCTCTTTGCGACTAGATACCGAAAAATGAAGGGAGGTACAGCTGGTGCGTAAAAGGTGAACGTTTCACAGTATTGCAACAGCGCTGGTCGCCATAATCAAACACAAGTTCGATAGTGCTCACATTGCAATAATTGTTAATGCGGGTGCACGATCATTTCAATAGGCAAATGTCCATGTTTAAAAGAGTTTTGAAATTGACATTTTTAAAGGTGATCGCAAACAGCTTTTTTCACAATCAGTACACTAATCACGTGGCATGGTTTGACCTGAAGTTACCTTTGGCCGGTGAGACGAACTGTACGAGTTTGGTCGGAAACAACCAACAACGGTAGAACGAGTGTACAGGACACGCTTACAAGAACGGGTAGGGCATGAGCTAACTCAGAACACAGCAAGACAATCATGAACTTGCAACCGTGTAAATAGGTTCGAACGCACATGCGAAAAACGAACAAAACGATAACGTGTACGACAATAAATGCAAGATCTCAAGGCTTTCAGCAGAGCATGCAGAAAAAATCTATGTGCAGACGCACTTCAGTTTTGCGCTTCGCCGTCGGGGACACTTCAGTTTTGCACCGGGCTCAGGCAATCAACGATCGGCGCTTTCTGTCATCAAGGCCGAGAACTAAACAGGGCTTAATGCTTAGCAACATGGTGGAGGCAACCGGTCTGCTGAAATTGCATTTTGAAGGACCAATCCGATAAGCTTCTTGACGACGAACCATCACACAATGAATGTCGTCTCGGTGCGCATTCCAAATTCGCGGCCGTCGAGAAAACGCCGCCGCGTCATGCGGGCTTGGACCGCGGTGCTCATCGTGTCTAATCGCCGACTTTGTGCAGCAAGCTAACAAAACGACCATGCGCTTGATCGAGCTCAGAGCTCCCGCGGATTTCTTCACCGCTCAATCAGTGCACGCGCAACGGTTACGCCAGAAAGCGAAAAACAACGAAGTATGGAACATCGCATGATTTCCAAATTAAAGACTTTGATGCTGTGTATAATGTTAAGTCGACGGCAAGCACAATGTGCAAGTGCTACTTGCGGGGAGAGGGGGTCTTAACAATTCGATAAAACCGCTTCTTGCAGAAGGCAGCATATGTTTTACATTCACCAGCCTATTTTTGCGACCATTGCGACATTGAAAGTGTGACACAAATCATATAGCGCAGACAGAATCAGTCGACTTGTTTCGGAAACACCTGATAACATGATGGACATGGAGTAGAAACAGGGCGAATGATGTGCCAGCGCATATTTTGCAAGAGGAGAACAACAAAATAGAGTAACAATGCAAGTCGTTCAAACGCCCGCAATTCACGGGATACGGCGTGGGCACAGGAACACATGCAACAGACGGGACTTAAAGCAAGTGCAGCACGTGAAGCAAAGCATCAGCAACAGCAGTGATAAGCTGAACACGATGTCCACGCCAGTGCCAAATGGGATGATGTTGGAACGCAACGGTGGCTTTCCGACGTCTACCGTAAGATTGGTGTAAAGGGCCATTTGCTTCTCTGCAACCATCCTGTAGTGAAGGTTGGACAAGCCATCCTGCCTTTGCCTGTCAGCCGCGCCAACAAGAAGTGTGTACCGGTATGGATTGATGCGGTTGTTTTTGTCAGACGGATGGTAGACCATTCTGTACCTGCAGTAAAAATTCAGTGCTTGACGTTAATCAGCACAATTTGCATTGTAACACCGGCATTAGAATCTCTAGGAATTAACATATTTCAGACGGATTTCTATTCCGTCGGAAAAAAACGGATATGGTTTAAAGTACCGAAAAGAATTGAGAAAGAAGTTCAAGATGAACTGGAACTAAATTGAAACCTAGAAACTCTGACGTTTTTTAAGTAAGCACAAAGCACTAGGTTGTTAAAAAAGGTAGGTTTCCGATATTTTTGAAAAAAAATTAATGGCAAGTTTCATCCAAACCATACGCGTAATTCGCTTTCCCGCACTCAAGCTAAACTGCTAATGGAGAAAGCAAAGCAGAAACGGAAGCGAATATAGGTAATAGCGTATTTGCACAATAACTCAATTTATTGCACCAACATTCTAACATCGACATTAAGTTCCTCGCTCGCGCAAATCTCAACCCCTTTCTTTCTAATTCACGTTTCTTTCGACAGAAGAACTTCCACAAGTCAAATTTACCGCGTTTCACCTTCTCATAACCTTTTCATTGTAAGTCAGGGCCACTTTTTATTCAGCGCTTCACATTTGAAAGTCTTTTAACGCGAACAACACGACAGTTTCATCATCACAACGAATTACACACTACTATTTTCAGGAAGACAGAGTCATCGCCGACAGCAACCGGTAGAATAAAAAGGAAACTCTGGCTTGCTCGCTAAGCTTGCGACTGGCGCTCCAGGACAGGAAACAGAACGGTAACTACTCTAGTGCTGCGTGGCAAAGGAAGTAACTGTGGGGTGGCAAGTAGGTGCACATCACTGATGTATTCTAGCGAGAAAAAAAACATCTCCAACGTATAAGCTACTGTTGATAAGTGTTACACGAAGCACAAAAGACTTCAGGTGGTTAGCACACCTAGGCCCGGAGACGGAGAGATATGTCCCACCACGGGGACAAGGCAACTGCGAAATGGTGCTATTCAATGATTGCCGCANGCTGGAATCACGGCATGGAGTGAGCCTGTTAACAGCCGGACGCCGGGGAATTCAACAGAGGGAACAATTACGGTCGAATGCCAGCTAACATCGATCAGGCTCCACGCCGGTAGTTAGACGTGCGCGATACACCTCCGCATCAGGTTCCAAAAACGAGGTTTGCCGGATGGAACCAATGTGCAAGTGAGCAGCAGTGGCCAGTTGTAAAAGGCTGGCCGAACTCAAAACCGCAAGTTGTTCAAAGACCAAACATTCGTTTCTGAGTGCATTCTGAGCACAGAATCTGATAATTTGCTGCAAATTCTTCAAAACGCCTTCCACCCAAAACAACTGCTCCATATGCTCATCCCGTACTTTACCTCAGGGTTGGAATGACTGTTGGCAGCACAAGCAATCCCTATCATGCTGCGAGCTACTTATTCACAGGACGAACGCCACGAAGCTATAGCAACATACAACAGCGGTTTGTGAAGTGGTGCGGCTAAGCAATTACAAACGCTCTTTATATACGAACAGTGGTACAGACTCATCCCCGAAGTCTTGGGACTAGCAAGCCACTTAAACAATATAAAACCACCGAAAAACCTTAAAATATCTTGACCTACATAGTCTTAAAGCGGCAGACAGATGTCTGGCTGTTTGTAGAATTCTAAGTGAGTAAGCTCAACTGCTGAAAGAGTAGGAAAATTCATAACAATTACGGGTCTTGCAGCTCGATGACTCAATAAAAATAGAAAACATCCAGACGTTCCACCAAGTTTTTTTTGATTGTTTGTCACGAAGTGTTTTAACACAGTCACTGCAGCGCTAGATTCGTTGTCAGCAAGCGAAATCAACATTTTATCAGTAGGTAGTCCAGGGTTTCTCAAACGGAGCCCTCGGCCCCCCTTGGGGGCTACGAGCAGAGACCTTCTTTGCCGTGATATTGCAAAACTCAAGTGTCACGATATATTAAGTATTCACCAGTTAAACCTAGAAGGGCGCCTCGGCTCATGAAGGTTTGAGAACCACTGACCTAGTCTATCTTGCAAGCAACTGAGCGGCGAGTAATTGACAGGAAATGATCGCCGCTAATGACGGGAACATTTGCCACTGCAATTCACGAGAGCACTCGGCCGTAATCTTCATTGAAAATAAGGTCGGTGACAAATACGCGATGTTGCTTGGAGAAGCTCCAACTACAGCGTAGGCAGTCTTGTCAGATGAGATGCGCTGTGCGCTTCATTCGAATGGAATGTCAAGGGGCTTTCCAGTTGCTGGCAATCACGTGACGTGCTTCATGTCGAGATAGCGGTCTGAGTCACGCATTAAATCATTCGCTCTGCATAGCCAGTAGTATTGCACATTGTTCACGTCATTCAACAGAGTTGTGCCTGTCAATGTTTTACGCACTGCCTGCCTACACGAAGCACACACTTCCCGGTCAGACTGGAAGCCCAGCGCATTAATTACTTGCACAAAAACGTAGTTCGTACACGTACGAATACATAATTTGAAACAGTCCCTTTTATTGAATGGCACAGCAGCAGCAGATTAATGTGTGTTTAAAACTCTTCATATCATGATCTTCTGTTTCACCCGGCAAATTAAAAATCATATATAAACGTCTTTGTTTCGTGCACACGAGGAAACTCCTTCATATGAACCCTTTTTACCAGTTGGGTCAAACGTGCTGTTTAGCTCGAATGCATTTGACTACTGGGTTCGCTGGTTTTACGAACGTATTCTGCAACTTTACGATATGAGCAACAGACGGCATATGTGCAAAGCGGAACTTCGTATTTTTCGCATGTTGGTCAAAGTCATCGTATTTTTCGCATGTTGGTCAAAGTCATAACTTTTTGACGTGAACTTCACAACCGAGTCAACTTGGACACAAAACGTACTGAAATTCTAATGAGTCCAGGAAATGAATGGCATATCTGTCACAGAAGCATAGCATCGAGAGCGATCGAATAGGCTCTGTAAATGCAACAAAGCAATGTAGCTGCTGAAGAGATTTTATATCGCATGCCCAAACACTCTCCGACAACGAAATCTTTACGCGCGTCTAACCAAGGTTTCCTGGTCTAACCCAGCCCTGGACAGCCAAACGGAACGCGAAGATGGGAAATACACTTGCACAAACACTTGCCAACATATCTGGCCGAACGCTGTACGAGAACCTGCGGAACCTGTAACTTCGCTGTTCAACATACAAGGGAGCAGCAAAATCACTGAAGGTAAGCGAATTTACCATTTTACCAAAAACACCCCAAAAATCTAACAATTATAACCACGACGCCTCGCAATTGTGCGAATTTTACTTGCGATCGCGACTTCCAACATCACCAAGCAATTAATGCAAAAGTACTGTTACTGTGGTTCAAAACAAGCTTTGCATGAGCATGACCCACGAACACTGTGATAATGGTATAAAAATATACCACACGGCAAAATTTTAAATGTTATGTGTCCATACTCCTATTTTGCGGAACCGGGCAATAGGATAACAATAATGAAATTTTTTGCTCAACTGTTGTAAAATTTTAAAAACGACACCGACGTTTCAGCCAACTAGCAGCAGCCTTCCATCAGGGCGAATGGTAACAACAACAGAACTCCCCGAACGCGCGTGATTACATGACGTAGTTAACAGTGATAACGACAATGAAGAGGTAAGTTGTAAATCCTACCGTTAGATGACCGAAACGTCAGTTTCGTTTTTAAAATTTTACAACAGTTGAGAATAGGATTTTACTATGTGTCTAATCGGAATCAGTTCCATTGTACAGCTGTTGAAAAAAAGAAATACTGTGTGGTTGTGCAACACAGAGATTTGTGGTTCAGGGATAAGTTTAGGAAGGCCATCGTTAAAAAGCAGGTTGCAAGTTCGTGGACTGGTCACTTAATGTTCACAACCACATAATGGTCAGATTGCGTAACAGTAGGTATATATTCCACACAGAGGCAACTTTCAACTTAGTCAAACACAAGCTAACTGATGCCTGGAGCCACGTGAGGTGCTGTCTGAGACTTTTTACACAAATCCAGATAAATATTTATACAGGCGAAAAAAGCAAACAACTATACAGAAAACAATCGTAGCTGTAGCACTACTTGGGGAATAGAAATGCTGGGGGTACCGTATCACAAATCTCCTTCTGAAACTTCTGTGGAAAACATTTTCTTAATGAGGCCGGCTCTCTTACAATCGCAGTGGGCTTGCACCAAGCAGAAGTGGGTTAAAAACAGTCGACACGAATCGGTGCTCCGAATGAACAAGAGCGTTTACGGCTGTTGCCGCTGAATCAAAGATCGAAATGACAACAGATTATTCGGACAGCGAAACGATTCGAGCTGAACTGGAAACAAAAGAACAAACCTAGCGACGTCGTAGTTTGCCCTTTCCAAACCCAAACAGCTGTGCAGAATTCGGACATACATGTCGTCATCTTCAGCACCCCAGCCCCAGTATTCATTCGAGTATCCGTTTACCTGTAAACAAAACAAATGTGCGCTGAATGCGTTTAAAAGTCAAAGCATAGGTGGGAGAACACATTCGCCGGCACGAGAACGGTAACCCATGACGTGATTTCACATATGCATTTTCTCGTTGCCACCAACAAGCGTGTTTTGTTCCGCTTTAAACAATAGGCCTTCACGTAGTCGTATGAAGCACGTTCGAAGTGAGTCAGCAGCGCCGGCGTTTGTGAACCACATCGAGCACGTTGGAGCTACGTCTTCACAACCATATGGAGACTTCGAACGACTGGATTCAGGATTGTGTGGTGCGTTCTGTTGTAGGCTAGCGGCGCGAGCTAGAGTAAAGCACTTCTTTTGGTCGTTGTAGGGCTGAAGGTTTCTATGTTTCACATGGCAAACGAACAACACTTTTTTGCGACAGCACTTAAGTAAATTGTTCAGAAACAAAAATAACTCACAACAGTGAAGCAGTAGTCTACCTTACAACAATAGGCCTATACAATCGGCTCGTGGGTTGTTGTTTTGCAGACCACACAGCGTTTAACGTCGTTATTACTGCAATATGGATTGTAGAACTCAGACAAAACAAACACATTGTACTATTTCACTGCAGCAGACGTGAGTTGGTTTCACGTTTGCTTCATCCAAACAACAGCTGGTGTTCAAGCGACTGCAATGCAACTTGTGTAACACTCTTGCTCCGCTTAGCTCACCTACGAACCAAGCAACTACAGCGTGAGCGTGTCGTGCTAACTTCCCGCAAGCACACTTGACCGTTCAGGCGTTTGGTGAATCAGCAGAAATTGCGTTAAGCGACTTAGAAAGCGAGCTAACAAGTTCACTTAATCGTCATGTAACAAAGTATAACGAGCCACTGCGCAGTCTATGCTCCACCCAAAGCAACTCAAACAGTATCGGTGGGTGTAGGACAAAATAGTATCGTGGGTAACCTACTTGCTGTCAAGCGCCGCATGAATTGAGGAATATCATGGGTGGGCCGCAAAAAATTCTGATTTTGCCCTATGATCAAAAACAACAAAGCACTCATGATTTTATACTTTAATACACAAATCCACCATTCACTTCACGCCTAATGCGATTGNNNAAAAACAACAAAGCACTCATGATTTTATACTTTAATACACAAATCCACCATTCACTTCACGCCTAATGCGATTGGGTAACGAAACCTGGGACGTGTCGCAGGTTTCCCATCCCAGGCTTCGCGATCTTTATAATAGTCGGCGGCAATAGTGCGTCTTCGAAGGTTACCAAAAACGAACACTTCTGTGAAACACCCATAAATAAATGAGAGCATTAGCCTCTGTCCCTGTGAAAGTGGTACTTTGGGGTAAAGTTGGATGAGCACCGGTTGCGTCAGATGAGATTAAGTGCTCGGTAATTTTCCTTCCAATCGCACAAATTCAAAATTTGTCGCGTGCAGCTGATCAGCAGTTAGCTAACAATCAGCACTGTGCTGCTCAAATTGACCGAAAGCTTAGCGCGTCTAATAACGCCATAGTAAGAAAAACGTAATATATATCTTTTGCACGAGAACCACAATGCACGCACGGAAACGCCCACTGGCAATCGTCATGAGGGGCGATAAAAACCAGTTTCTTCCGAACCAAGCAACATTGCTTCATAAAAACAGGTTTTCAATTACAATTCCATCCTGATGTGTCGAGCATTCAATCAATCTACCATTCGTCGCAGTTTCCGATGAAAGTAGGATCCGATTGGTTTAATCAGCAAGCCATATTCTCACTTTAACTGACGATAGCCTGGAGTGTCGAACTATAAAGCGCGTTGTATGATGTTTTATGTTCAAGAAAAAAGCTAATTTCTTCATCGAGAAAATGTTAAGGCACACGAGGTACTCGAGCACACACGCAAATGACCATTGAAGATAGATGAGTGTTGAAAAAAGTAAGCGTATTGTTCGTAAAGGAACTTCCGAACAATCAACCTCGCCACTGATGAGGATGGATTAATGCCCACGGAGTGAAGGACAGTCACGTCACAGGGCTATCACTTTCCGCTATTCATAGATAGGAGTGCGCCACGAAATTATAGCACACTAGCCATTATTCACGTCAAGACCTCTGGTATCAGCACAATGCTGGTAAACTTTTACCCGCAGCGAAATTGTTCGAACTCACTTCCACCGGATTTTGATACAAAAGCTTTGATGACAACATAAAGATTGCAACCACGCTGCTGCAGTTACGATTTGGCAAGTGTGATCTACTTTGCGGAGTCAGTTCGAGATCCCTTCTCACCACTCTCGAACGGGCACATGCGGAACATATTTGACTTGCCACAGATCACGGCACATGACTCTCATACGGCAGCAGAACGTACCTGTCAGCACTTTTTGTACTAGCAAAATCAGTGCCACGATACGATTTGCAGTAGTTTTGCTCCCAACAATTTATCATAGCAGTCCATGAGTGCAAGCAGCAGTATCCGCACTCTGTTGATCACTTCATTGTCGAAAGGAGAACAGAAGATCAAATCTAACATTTTTACTCGTCTTGAAAGTGTCTGGTTGTGAGAAAGTATCATTTTACTTACCTGTAACACGGGAAAATGCCGTTAACTACAGTTGCTTCATTCTTGTGTTTCCCTCAGACAAACTGTTCACAAACAGGGATGTTAAACATACGTGGAAGTAGGGGCGCAACCAGCTCTTCATTTTGGGGGAGGCAATTTTCACGAAATTTCATTCGATGACGTCATCGTGCTTATTCAACCGTGGTGCAACTTTTTCGCAAACGGTCACATATAATAATAATGGATTTTTGCCCACAGACACGAAGTCCAGAGTACCAAGACACACATTCTGCACAACGCTGCTTAAATAAAAACAGACAAAACAGAAGGTTTTACAACAGCGTTGGAGGCTGAATCACCGGTGTCAAGCGAAATTTCTGACTTCACGCCATATGCGCATGCACAGAGCAACATTCTACATGTGAAATATGCTGAGAAAACTGATGATTAGGGCTTAGGATTTGGTGTTTATGTAAGTTTGTCGCGTTAGGGTTTATGTTACATTTAGAAAAAGAAAATAACTGTAGTCTAAGATGAAGTCCAATATTTTTCACTGGTTTTACTTATTCCCGTACTGTAGCAGTATCTGACATCTAACCAAAAAGTTTTAATTTACACAACACACATCAAAAAAGTAATCGCCAAACTTTATCGCCAAACTTTATTCCTTTACTCTGAGAAGCAAAATAACTGGCAAAAAATAATATGTCAGAAATTTCGCAGAGGTCAGAAATTTCGCCTGACACCGGGCTACAGAAACTTACTTAACAGAACGTTTTGTAAGGGCGTTGGAGGCCCAGCCTCAGGTTTACAGACGCATTCTTAACACTATTAGTTCACTTGGTACAACACTACTGCAGAGTATAGAACGTTAATTCCGAAACTGGTCAAGCCCAGGTGAAGTACGAATGCGTTGTGACATGCACACCCTCAAACGAACAAACCCTGCAATGTCCGAGCACTCCCTCCCAAAGTAAAATGCGGTTGCAGTGTTCAAAGAATAAGGAAGATTATAAACAATCTGATTGCGTCAAATCAGGCAACAATTACGTTATTAGGCCTTCTCCGTCTTTCGAGAAACAAGTGCATATTTTTTCTTAAGATACAGCGTCAAATGTAGGAATGTTATATTGAACCTGATGAGTCATGACTGCTAACACTAGCTCTCCAGGGCAGGTTGTATAGAACTCTGCATCCAAAATTATAGGCCACACGCAATCTTTGCATGCATGACTTTCTGAAATTCCACCA
>JGI24021J15306_10010629_pt1 | contig 11434 bp, 7 predicted proteins | sample Ectturendosymbi1_FD_15306 | JGI IMG/M metagenome (IMG submission 15306)
TGGCTTGGCCTTGCATTCACTAGATTCAGATACCTGACCGACTTTCAGGAAAACAATAAGTGTAATAGTTGTTTCGTCACACTATCAAGTAATATGCACATGAAGTATTGCCGTCTGGACGACTAATGACTTTGATAGCGTCTACAAACAAAACTTCCTCGCTAATAAAAATGACTAAGTGGCACGCACATGTCGTACATATGGCTAAACACACGAACATGGTGGGTGGCCCCTTTTTGGTGGGGGATCCAGGACCCGGGTTCCTTTGGCCCACCCCTAAATTCGGCGCTGCATCAACGACGCCTTGCAATTATGACTGGATGCCTGCGTCCTACACCAACGGACAACCTTCCTGTCCTAGCAGGCATCCAACCTGCTGAGCTTCGTCACAAAGGAGCTACCCTGTCTCCATCGACCAGGGGCATAACGAAATTAGATGGCGCTCGGGGCAAGAAGCAAGTTTGGCGCCCCCCATATTCAAACCTGAGATCTTTCCGAAGTAAATGTACTGTATTGAAGAAAATACTTGTGACATTGTTGGGTATAGAAAGAAACACACACAAACTGTGGCTAGTTGCAATGAGCAATAAATATGCAATTTTAAAAGTCTGATCTTCCGAGAGCTTCGTAAACTTAGCCACTGCTAAAAAATCCTGCGTTTGGTAATGACTTAAAGAAAGCACTTTTGCTCTGGGGATAACACCACGTCGGAAATGACGGGTGCCAGAATCAGCCACGCGGTAAACAGAGCGTAGCGGTCCACGAAAGATCGAAAAAACAGTCTTTCTTAACCTTTTTTCTGCCACGCCCGCTTTGAGTAATTGGCCTTTGTGTCAAGCCCCCTGACAATAAACAAGTTGCATGAGCAAATGTATTTATTGGTTAATTTCTTTATCAAACCTTCCATGTTGCAGAGCGCATAAGGGGTCGCGCCCCCCTTGAAACATATTGATGCTCCCCTGGGGTGGCGCACCTTCCCGGTTAAGAACCACTGAGACAGACCGAGCGTTTCATCGTATTCCGAAATCTTGAAAGCCCGTCAAACAAAGTGTAATTTCGATGAAATTGAACAAGTAAATTAGCTTGACTAATATAATTTTAACTAATACTCTTTCTTTAATTAACACTCTTGCTAATTAATACTCTTGCTAGGATATTCTGTTTACACATGACATACAAGCTATCAAATTCTGTTTGCAATATCAGGCTGTGGCCAGAACCGTCGCCAGAATGTTTTTAATAGGGGGCTTTGCGGTTCTGCGGGGGGCTTTGCGTTTGTGCTTGGGGGCTTGACATTATGAAATTAACCAGAACTCCACTGATTTATAGTGTTTCACGTTTCAATTTGGGGGGCTACGGGACTGGCTGCGGCACGCAGAGGAGTTTTCCCGGTACGCCGCTTGGGAACCACCGTGCTGCGGAATGAGAAAGCGAAATGCATTAATGCAGCTGAGCATCGATGGTGAGAACCGCCACTGTACGTGCACCTACAGTGCAGGGTATTTATAAAGCTTATATGCTTTGTGCCTGATCAGTCCGTCATTTCATGAGTTCATTTTCTCGTTTTCATTTAAAGTCTTACATAGAAACATCATTTCATTTTTCAAAAGGTTTCAGAAATGAGCAGGATCATGCTTTAAAATTGACAATTTGTGTAATTTTCATCAGTTTGAGTGAAATGCATTCATACTGTCAAAAGCAAAGGCATGGTAATCTCTCGTAGCATTTACTTAGCTAATAGGTCTTCCATTTTTTGCCACTTAACCAAGCGAAATCGACAGGGGACACGAAAATGCGGTGAGTCCCCAGGCCCGGAATTTCTCTCAACGGCCCTGATTCAACCGGCACTTGTTGGATGGATTTACCAAGAAATGCTTCAAACCACTTATAAATAATATCTTTGGTTGGACAGGTTTGGTACATAACCAAGATTGTTGGTTGCTTCAATGACTATTCAGTGGTTGTTTCATCCATGCTTTCTGGTTAGCCTAACCACCCAAAAGAATTAAATAGACCCTGCATTCATTAATATCACAAAAATACTTACACAACTGACCAAAAATGTAGATACTGAGTCCATTTATTTATAAGTACCGGTGCCACTAGCCACATTTTCGATTGCATACTGCCTTCATTATCATGACGCGATCGCACCACGTACGCCGAAGCAGAAGCTATGTAAAGCATATGCACATGTATAACCAGTGGCGTAACTAGAGGTTTGAGCCAGGGTCAAAGCTTAGCTGAAGAAGGCCCACTAGCCAAAACTCAGAAAAAGGTTAAGAAATGATAGTGAAGCTCTGGATGTCGTGGATGTCTATGCAAGCTAAAAAACGAAAACACCCCGAAAAACGAAGAAAAACAACCTAAAGAATACTACATATCAAAATGTCAACTAGAGAGGGCCCAGTTTTTACATATAGCTTGCCAGGGTGGAGGCTTGACCCAAGTCAGTTATGCCACTGTGTATATCATGAACGTAAAAAAGAGAATTTTTGCATGAAAGAACAGACACAACGAAAGCATACCTAACAATAACTGCACAACAGCGATTGCCCCGTTTCGAGGAATTAAAAGAATACTGCGAGCGATGATGAGGCAAGCATTACATTTTTGATAGAACGAATTGGTAGAATTGCATTAAAAAGATAACCGTACCAAAAAACACGGACACATGCGCCTTACTGCATACTGTATAAAAAGAGGCAAACAACTTACAGCAAAGTGAAACGTACTGTAGCAAAACACAGGCTGCATTTAAGTGATGCAAACCATCAGAGGCAAAGTAGAAAATATCTTTTCTATATCTTTGAAAAAACTCTTTGTTCACAACAAAAAAGATATTTAACGCAAACACGCACCAAGTCAACTTAAATTTGCAAGGTCTCGACAATAGGGATATAAATAAAAAACACCTCAAAGGTGCGTCAAACAATTAGCAAAAGGGAAGAATTGTGCCCATACACTGTGCTTTAGGCGAAAAAATTTGTTTTTAGATTTTCGTTCACCACCGTGTTAGAGCAATATTTTCCTAGGTGATGCCGATGTGATGCTTCATATTCGACCCAATAATCATACTCCCGAAATAAAACCTTTCAATAAATAGTTGTCGACAAATAAACAATTGTTTTTGCAATACTGATAAAAACTCTAACGTATGCAAAGCTTAAGTAACTACTCTCCATATATGAGATAAGCAATGAATCTATTTGCATACTTTTAATAGGAAATCGATTTCACGTAACACTGCGCATTTTCATTCCTGAAAAAAGTGATGGACATATCGATGAACTTGCGGAACATTTTTAATGACTTTACAGCTTTTCATTGTATTTTTCATTCACTTCCTCGCACCCTGCATTAGTGATCAGTGTCACGTAGAAGTCAGTAAACGTCGTTCGTAATCCTACTGCAAATGTCATTAAAACAATTTACACACAACAACATACCAAGCATGAAAGCAAGAACTTTGAAATTATTTAATCTATTTTTCAATTTCTTGCAGTTTTGTTTATCTCAACGTGCGTAGTTTGTATCATGCCTAGAGCGTTCATATTAATTCATTCAGACGGGTTTAGTGGAAAATATAGAGATTTCTTCCAAGTTTAGGAACAATATTCTGGGAAATTGCCAGCATAGTCCTCATTCAACGTAATAAACTACTGCAAACTTGTTTGCTTTAATCAATACTTGGCACTGTGCGCAAAGTCTAGGCACGGTTATACAGTAGAAGTAAAGTCGAAGCTCTCCATAATACTAGGCACACTGCTCTCGATAATTTACAAAGTAGCGAAAGCTTTCGTAAAGAACTTTCATATTTCTGGTTTTAGACTGTTTTCAAATAATTTTGCATTTTGAACTGTAGATAAAATGCTTACTGCACTGTTAAATAATATATACCTTTTGTGGAATGGGTTTCATGTCAACGCCATTGTTTGGTAGGCAAAAGGCCGAATAACAGCTGAATAAACCCCTTTTCATAAATTCCTCTGTAGAAATCCATTTAAAAAAGTTTTAATATTTAGTGCAGACGTTTGAATTGCCTCAGTTGTTCTGAACTTTGATAAAAAATTGCTACTAACCAGAATAAACATTGTCCTAATTTTTGAAACTCTGTTTCTAACAACCAATTTTTATACACTGGATTGTTTCTGTTTGACTTATCTATTGTATAACCAATTGTAATATCGGGCTTACATGAATTAGTAATAATACAGCACTAACAAACGCAAAAAAAGAAACAAAAAACAAAATTTCTGGAAACATTAACGTGACGCCTTACAAATTTTTTCCTAAATGCAGAGGAAGCAAACCAAGCACAGCCAATTTACAACACCTTGTGTCCTTTCGAAGAAGTCAAAAACGCTTTGGCAATTGTGGTCAGTCAATCGATAGCTCGCACTTGAAAGCCGACTTCGGTGTGAATAATACGTTTTCAGAACATGACTTGTATTTGATTAGGAAACGATTGCAGGATCCAATTAATTGCTTTGTCCTTGCCAGTCAAAGTGACTCTCCTGCGAACATCTTCACCCAAAAACGCATCAGATTCGTGATGTTTGATTTTGAAAGAATTGTTTTCGATGTTGGGCACAATCTCGAAGCAAATACTTTTCTGCACTGCATTCCCTTGCACTGGAAAAGGTCGTCTTTTCTTGGTGAGTTGTACTTTGTCTGATTCAGTGACACTCAAAAATTTACCTTTGTTTTTTCTTATGCTGCTAAACATGCATAGACATCCTGTTAATTGCTTCTGGGGATTCCGGTAAAATACCCAATGATTTTTTGAATTGGTTTCAAGCATGTGCAGGATGCTTCCGGAATATGTGCACTTCACGCACTTTTGGTTTGTTTCTTCTTTTTGCAAGGTTAAGGGACAATTAGGCCATACTTCTTTTGCGCTGCTTTTACTAGAACAGAATGAACGGCACAACGAACAAAACCATGGTAGTGTTTTCTCAACATCGTAAGAACTGTCATCTTTGAGGCAATGTTCCTTTGCTTTGGAAGACATTCAACTTCAGAAATTTCTTACTTTATTGATCCTGAACTTTCTCTCACTTGGTAAGAGTGCCTTACACCAAACGAATCTTTGATGTTTCAGCGCAACGTATTTACTAGTATTACCACCAGTAAGGCATGAAATTGCAATTTATGCCCTTTACTGACTTGTCCCGAGTTTGTATAGAATTAAAAATCACGTTCACGATATATCTGATTTTAGGCACGTTGTATGTTTTTTTCCCTTTTTATGAAAACTTTGACACGTTGCTTTGTGTCTTTTTTCTGGCTGTCAAAACCCAGAATAGCTCAAACGTGCTTTGACGACGCAGTGCCGATTGCTCTGAAGGAACTTGGTAAATGTCGAGTCATACCTCGAACTCCTGTGCTATTTCGAAAAACTCAAGTCATGACTTCATTACCATGTATGTATAGCCTATTCTGTATATCATCCTTCAAACTTTGGTTTCAAAAATAAATTTTTGAGTTGAGGTGACGCACATCCGGATGCCATGTAATGTTATTCAACACTTAAAAAGATATTTATAGACTCCAAACATTACAAGTCTTATGGTGACGGTATTTTTTCATCGAAAGCTTGATCAGTTTCGGGAGCTTTTTGAATGGCAATAGCATCAGCGTATTTCGTCCCTTGTCGTGTGTCGCACCGCGGCTGGGCCTGCTTGACACAGGCTTATGCTTTGTCATTGAATGATGCTTTTCTAGTGCAAAGATTTTTCAGCAGAAGGTGTTTCATAAGATGCTGAGTTGTTTTCGATGCGTTTCCACAATCCCATGAGATGGTGAGTCGTTGTTAAAATACCATTAACGAAAATTTCACCTTTGCGTCCAACAGCAGTTTGGACGCTCCTTGCAGCATTGCCGCAGTGCGCCTAATATGTGCACTACTCTGTTGCCAGAGCCGAGTCTTTCCTGCCACAGGTCCATAAAAATGTTAAAAATTTGTGTCTGAGATGTGGCTGCGTTCTTGTGAAAGTTTGACTGCACGATGAATGCAAGACTACATGTGCAAATAAAAAGTGATGCTTTTTTCAATTGCTTGCAACATGGAATGGGTTTCAATGTTTGATGTGTCTCCAAACCTTGCTTGAATCATGTTTGTGGAATACGTAACTTCATTACAGGTTAATGACGGATATTTGCTAGTTTTAACCATATGAAAAACATGGTGTTAAAGTGAGAAACTTTACGTTACGTATGCTAATCCTTTCCGAGTTTGAAATGTTCTGTGCAAACTGGAATCTTGATTTTGTCGGAATAGGACTAAATGACTCCGGTCATTTGGCGCCGAGCTGGTTTGCCATTGCACAGTTTTGGTGCTGAGCTGCTAACGAAGTGTTTTTATTATATATTAAAATATCTTTCTATTATTTTCTCTTAGAGCACATATCAGAAATGGCTGAAAAGATTCTTAGCAAAGGGATAAACCTACATTTTCCCACAACCGGTATCTGTGCGTTTTAGACAAATGTAAAAGCAGTTAACTGCTCAAATTATGCATCACGTTCATTCTTAAAAAGGGTGTGATGGTTACTAATGGCAATTGATTTCTGGGAAAGCCCCGATTCAGAAATTCCTTAAATAAATTAAGGCTGACAAGCGTATTCCAAACATCGCAAAACATTTTGACTCACGGGCATCACTTGAATATTTGCGAGGTCTAGCTTACAATGACAATGTAAATTGAAGTTTCTTCCATGTTTTTATCCATTTTCATTACACACACTTGTCAGTCTCTAAACTGGCGCCAAAACAGCAAAAAAGTACCCGACCCCGATTTTGTTAACTTTTTTAGAAACTTACACAAATATCTGTTTTACGGAACAGTAGAGATTTTAAACATAATATCGTTGATCTTCAATGATATTTCCGCAGTCATGTGAAACAAACCACCTAGATCAGTGGTTCCCAACCGGGGGTCCACAGAAGGATTGTTTTGGGGGCCATGACCTTCATATGTGTAAGATGAAAGCAAAATAACGAAATGCCAAACTACGCATCGTGGTGGTCTATAGCTTGCAAAAGACAAACATGAGCGCAACTCTGAAAGTAAAATCCATGCCATAGATAGGGCGACACAAGATCTCGCCTAATGAACGAACATGTTTATTCACTTTAAACAAAGGTATGCAAGCTGTCATGAAATCAAATTCAATGAGAAGTTTGATATTGTTCGTTCTTGAGTAGCTTATCTATACAAGAATGAGTTTCTAAGAAAGTATAAGTTTCTTAAATTTCCTACAGCCCAAACCTGTGGGTTCCCTTTCTTGTCACATTTTGGGAACATAGTCTTTTTTCTGATTTGATGTTATTGCTATCCTGCCAGGCCACCTGCTAACTCCATCAGAGAGGAAAAAAGGCTTAAATACGAACACAGTACTTACCTACAAAAGACCTGCCACAGTTATATAAAAACACCTTGCTTTAAGCAAAACTAAAGACCAACAGGAAGGTGTGTGAAGGTCTTGCAAGCACTGTGCACTTTGTGGTTACCACCGAAAACATAGCAAATCAATGGTTACGTGTGTTTCACAAATAATGACAAAACGCAAAACCTTCCCGCTGAAGCAAAACCTGACATGTACAAACTATGGTGTTTATGTAGCGACTTGTAACGTTGTAAGATATGCCATCAAAAATATATTGGCCAAACAGTAAAAATATTTTCCCGCTGCCAACCCAACGAAAGTAATTCTGCTTACACATTTTACCAACGCTCAGTTTTGAGTCATAGGGCGAGCGTCAGTGTGGATATGTTGCGTTGATCGACTAGTGGCGTCAGGCAGTCTTCCGGTTTCAGTGAAAACAATTATTCAGAAACGACGCATTTTCCAGTGTTGTAATGGCTGTACCTTATGTTTGGATTTATTAATTTTATTCTTGAATTTGTTTGTATTCTCTGCTCTTGTTTCAGCTTCGATTTTTCATTCGTAAGCATTGCTTGCAGTTTTCAGGACTTACATGAAATCGATTTCTTATAAAAAAAAATGCAGATCGATTCACTTGTGTCGCTTTTGTGGAGACTAGTTACTCGAATACAGACACGTGCAAGTTCGGATCATCGCCAAGTGAAGAAAGCAGAGCCAGTTACGTAGCCAGCCCAAATTTTTTAGAAGTGCCAAATATTTTGACTTTAACCAAGCATAAGTATTTGGTTTGATGCAACACCTCTCGAAGCACAAAATGAAAAGATATGCTAGAAATTTGGAGGGAGACCCTGGCTACGCTTATGAGCAGAGCCCAGCCGACTGATTCCTCGAAAGCTTGGAGCAATTTAGCAAACCTAGAGCTTAAATTGTTAAGTGATAAGCTTTATGAAACATGATTTTAGACCTGCAAATATAGTGATTGATAAACTTTTCTAGTAAAGACCACTTGTACGTAGCAAACCCTGCTCAGGTCCATTAATGAACACTCACACTGTTGGAACCATAGGCCAAACTGATAACAATTTTGTCCCATCATCACCGAGGCTTACTAAAACATTTTAGGGAGCCAAGCGAGTTTTTCAACAGCTCAGCAATTGCTGTGCAATTCACAAGCTCATCTTACCTGAAAAACAAACTTGTTGGATTTTGAAAACCTTTTATTTTGTCAAAAACAAAAATAAATTTTCCAAAAAAAATGTGAAGTACTCAAAGTAAAGACCTCAAAAAGGCTGGAAAAATAATGCAATATTGGCGGTCGATTGAAGATCGAAATCGTGCACTGCTCGAGTTTGCTGTTCTACATGCAAGAAATATAAATTAAGTTGATAGATGAAATAATGTTATTTTCGAGAATACTTTTGCGCTTTTTAGCCACGTAAGGCTTTCAAAGCGAAAATGTCCACATGATTTAGCTCACAAACAAGTTAAAATGTTGTGGTATTACATGCGCGATTGTTACACGTGACGTACCCATGCCTGAAATGGTCGTACATCCTTTTGTTACTCGACAGGTATCCATGGGTCAAGATGGATACTGTAGGGCACATTGACCTTTTGTTTCATGACAATGACAATTATCAAAGGCCAAATTGCGTAAATTATTTTGTTACACGTAAAGAAAGCAGGGACAGATTGGGCATTTACCCCCGTAACTCCAAAAATACAAAACGTAAGCAGATTTCCATATGGCTGCTCGACAGAGCACAAAAAATTGCAGCTACTTAAAGAATAAGCTGCAAACGTTAATTCTCATACAACTAAGTTTAAAACTGCTTTCGGCCGATTAAGCCACATATGAGCAGCAGTGGCGCAACTAGAGGTTTAAGCTAGGGGGTAACTTACAGTAGCTAAAGGGAGCCCACTGGCCAACACTCTGAAAACACTTGAGAATTAATAGTGAATTTGGATGTTAACGGCTATAACAAAATCCGAAATCACTAGAAAATACTCCGAAAACGCAAAAAAACAGCAATCTACTGAAGAACAAAAGAATAGTAAATACCAAAATACAAGCTAGGTGGAGGCCCGGTTTTTACATTTAGCTTGCGAGAGGAGGCGGTTCGCACCCCTGCCCCCCGTCAGTTACTCCACTACTGTGCAGGGTTTAATTGATTTTATTAAGGGCATCCACAGTTTTCAGCCAAATCGCCGAAAGGATCCGTGACACTACAAAGGTTAGGAACCACTGATTTAGATGATCGATATATTCTAAAAAATGGTAAACTGATTGACTAGAGTTAATCACAGGATCAATTCAGAATATCACTGAATCAGTAATGATCGCCAAGTACTACTTTACACGTGAACCCTTTTTCTAGTGACAAATGATGGTTAGAAGGGTCGCCCCAATAGGCTAAACAACGGTTTGCCACAGGTTCTGTCCTAGCGCCAACACTGTATAACGTATACACGTCACACTTCCCTGCAACACTTGCTGATCGGTACATGTATACAGATGGTGTTGCCCTGACAATTACTACCCCCTACATTCAAACAGATAGAAGACACCCTCTCTCAAGATACGAATATTGTGCATTTTCCTAAAACGGTTGATGTTAAAACCTTCAAAAAGCAAAACTGTCTCCTCTGCCTTCCGTATCCGTAATCACAAAGTTACCGAACAGCTAAAAATTTACCTGGGACAACAACAAATCATCAACTATGAGTCTACTCCAGTTATGTCCAACCCAAACGGCTTACTGAGCCAAAAATTATGTCACAATCTCAACCAGGGCCACCCAGTGAATGGCTTACTTTGATCTTAGCAAACCAAACTTAGCTTACCTTAAGCTAATGTACTGAAAACGTTCGAATCCTAACTGCAGTGGTAACAGACGTGATAAAGAGGCACTGAAAACCACCTGCGTCAAAAATGTCAAACTCAAGATTGTCAAAATAAGGCCAGGTTGTCAGCACATACTGTAGAATACTTCAACTACAGCGAAAACCTAAACTGGGCCGCACATAACCTTAGACTGGGCCACATGCGGCCCACGGGCCGCGGGTTGGACATTGCTGGCCCACTCCAAAATATCTTGGAATCACTTTGGATCGCAGTCAACCATTCCAGTATCACATCGAACAGCTAAAGGGCAAAGTCTTAGGTACAGTGTCTTTGCTTGAGCGACTGGCTGGCACAAAATGGGGAGTATCATACAGAATTCTTAGCATTTCTGCACTAGCCCTGGTATATGCATGAGCTGAGTACTGCACACAAGTTTGGTGCCACAGCTCACAGTCGCACAAAATCGACGTGGTGCTGCATGAAGCCATGCGAACAATTACAGGATGCTTGTAAAGCATACCAACAAGTTACCTACCATTGCTGGCTGGGATTAGTCCTGCAAAATTCAGACGTGACACTTTCTGTCTGAACTTTTATACCAAAGCTAAACGCGTTGACCATTTATTACAGTGTTTCTCAAACGTTTTTATTCCATCCCCCCCTTTTCACACCTAAAACATGGTTGTCGCCCCACAGCATGATAAAGCAAACATAAGGTAGTATCCTTTAACGCCCGCGCCGGCCACTATGATGACCGGTACTTTTTTGGCCATAACTCTCCAGTCGATTGAGGTGGAGAGGTGTTCAAACCCTCTACGGATTCGGGAAGTCTTCTAGTTTCGACTGAAAAAAAAAATTTTTTTTGGATTCGAGTTTAGACTTCTCTGGGGGAGACGTCAGAAGTGGGGGTGTTTTGCGTTTTTTGTCCAACTTTACCCGGCCCTGGGCGCCAACCCAATGAGCCATTTTTGGCTTAAGATTGTTGGGAATCTAGGTTATCATCCGAGTCTTTAGAGCCCTTGATTGGCTTTCTAGCATATTTTGAGACAAAATTAAGGCTCAAAAACCAAAAAGTGGTAACGTTGCACTCACACAAACGCTAACCCTGGGTATATTACACCCCAGCCATAACTGGCCAAAACTTGCCGCCAGATTATGCTAGAGAGCTGTCCAAACCTCTAATGATGGAAAGTATTGT
>JGI24021J15306_10010630_pt1 | contig 11434 bp, 5 predicted proteins | sample Ectturendosymbi1_FD_15306 | JGI IMG/M metagenome (IMG submission 15306)
CCCCCTTTCCGACGCCCATGGATGTGCATACAGTGTAGGCGCGTTTAGGATGCCTGGAATCCATGTGTCCACAGGATGTTCGCGGTTTTTCAAGAGCTTTTTATTGACTTGGAGCATACTGAACCAATGTATGTGGATACGCTACATTCAGGAACACTATATTTACGGATATAGCTTGCTGCAATAAGACCCTGTGTCAATTTCAATTCATTAAAATATTACAAATTTTAAACGTTTTTAATTTGTAGTAATATGCTCACTGCTGTGTGGAGCGAAGGCAACAATTGGATAGATATGTCGACTGTTAAAACATTGGTTGTTGACACGTACGGGTGGTACTTTGATGTTGAGGTAAGTTTCGTATTTGTTCCAGAGAAATGTATACATTCGTTTTCAGATTCAGATGTTTCTAGACAAAAACAACTTCCAGGCCTACGTATACTTCCTAACGCATCAAGTCAGTTGTGGGGCTGCACGTAAATAACTATGTGAAGACTATTCACATGGAAAAAGACTCAGTCACTCTACGACAGGGTGTTTATCCACGAAAAACAGGAAATAATTCCGAATTCACCTTGGTCAAAGTGCGACTAGCATCGACAGCTCAAACTCGTTTTGGTACATCAAACTAATGCGATAAAACTCTCCAACAGTTCTTTCTGTACAAACGTACCTTGTTCGGGGGATAAGAAGAGATACTGCTTTTAGCACAGAAAATGGCTTGCCTTATCTACTGTAATATTAGACGAAAAAGCAATTACTGCAGGGCTCAATCTCTCTTCTTCCATGTAACGTCGCTTGTATTCGTTATGAATCCTTTAGTGACGTTGATACTTTGTTTTCCAACATAATTTTGAGTGAAGAATGTATGATCACGTTTTTCCAAATGGCCTAACGTTAATGATGTGTGAAGTTNCTCTTTGTCAAACCTAAGGTGNTGGCAGTGCATGTGCGAAGAACGGTCAATCAAGGACTTCAAGTTGCCTGTTTGCAGCTCATGATTTTGCCTTNCACGAGACAAGCCATTGTTAAGTTAAAAATGTTTTAAAAATAAATGTGTTGGGTCTGCAGCTACACTAGCAGTTTTCAAGATATGAGATATCTTATAGAGGTTTCGAGGACCTACTCTTAAAAAACACAGGTAGTGGACGTAAACATGGACGGTAAGCTCGATGTTCTGACCAGCACTTGGAGCCAACAAGGTAAACCTGGCGCAGTTATTGTGTACGAGATTCCTGATGAAGATTGGAGAAGTGATCCATGGACCAGGTAAAGTCTTATTGTGTAAGCCCCAACACTTTTCAAAAATTTTTGTCAATTCCGAAAATAATATCACAGTGTCTGATTTATTGCTTTGAAACGATTACTTTTGTTAGATATTGGACAAGAATGCACGTACATTTAATATAAGCATAGACTTTTGAAATAATTTTGATTTGTTTGATTATACATATTTGAAAAGAACTGAGGATATGTGCTGATGACAAGGCTAAATGCATTCTGTACTAGAATCGTAGTGTTTGATTCTCAGCTGTGAAAGGATTCCTTTCGATAGATTCTCTTGATTTGTTTTGTTTTGTTTCACAAAAGGCACGTCCTTCAAGACGGTTACCATACGTCGGTGCTGCCAGGGCTCGGCTCACCAGGCACTGCACAATCGTTCAGGCCGTCAGCGGAGATGTCATCTAAGTAAGAATCTACCTACACCACGTTTATGTAATTTAAATTGCGTGAAAACACCTTAGGATATTTGTAGAAGGTTACCATTGATTTGAATCAGTGGTGTGGAACATTTTTTGTCGGTGGGCCATATAACCAACTGCAGACATCTAGCTGGGCCACACGAAAAATTTAGTTTTTTAACATAAACTGTCGGATTAGGATTTCCATGCATGATGGGGAAAAATCAGAGTGTTGGCAAGGGTCACACTAAATGGCTTGGCGGACCGGGTTGTGGCCCGCGGGCCGCCTGTTGCACACCCCTGCCGTAGAAGCATGCGCTGAGTGAGTTTCAGCTCTTTACAGCCACCTGGCGCTTAGCCCCCCTTTAACCATAGCGTGGGTTTAGCGTGCCCATGCCACCTCACACTAACCATTTCGTCGGGTCTGCTGAACCCGAATTCACCCCTTTGCAAAATCGAAAAGAGCGAGGATGACCGCAAGCGCACCTTTTAACATATCACACAAAAATATGAAGCTACTGAAGCGTGGAAAGCGCTCCTACGCGTGCTTACGTAGGTATAACGTGGTCACCGCATTTGACTAGGGTTTGATAAACCCATGAAAGTATTTAATCAGAAAAATTTGGTTCCAATGTTAGTAGACTGGACATCCACTCAAACTTGAGTCAGGGGCTCCATAGCTGTCAACCATGCAGCTCAATCAGCTGTTCAGCAATGCAATCCACTTCACAATAAACCTGAAGGTCTGGCACCTCAAAAACAGTTAAATATTTTGATGTAATTGTGAGAAGGGATACACCTATCCAACTCAGAGAGATGTTGTAGGGCGCTCAATGAAGACTTGACGTATGCAGCGCAAATCAATTTCTGCCTCTTCTGCAAATGTATTTAATGCCAGAAAAGCAGCCATTTTTTCCACTTCCAATTCAATGGAACCACAACTGTATTTTTGCTACAAACGCGGCAATGTCGTGGACACATCTGAAAATATATTACCTTTTCCCTGCATGGAGATGGTTCGCTGGTGCAACCAGAATGAGGTCGCAGAGGCCATGTTCCCACGAAACAAACTTGCTAAGATTTTGCACTGGTGCTTTATATCAATTCCAACTGTTCTAAAATGATTGGAAGGAACAGTATATATGCAAACGCCCGCTTTCGTTTATAAACGATAAAATAAAACGGTAAAAGCTAACTGCAGTTCAGATAAAAACTTTACACTTAAGCTACCGGCCACACTACCTCAAAAGTATAAATGCCGTGTGGAACAGTATAATTTTTGAAATGTTCACGCTGATTGGGTAGATTTAATCGCTTTACAAACAAAAATGTCAATTGTACAAAGTTGGTAAAATTACTATTGTTTGTGGGCATTAAAGCAAACTTGTTTGCCCCTAGTGCTTGCGGACTCATCCAGACACCACCGCGGACTTTGGTTGGAAACATTGTTCTAGACTCATCAAGAAATTTGATCAGTGCTATCTAGACAGTGTAGGCTCAATATAAGTGTCGAAGTCGAATGTCAAAAGCAGTAAGCCTCTTTCTTAAGATTGCATTTTCCAGATTTTGCCATAGCGAATTTGTTTTTGATACTGGTAGTACCTGGTTCACATACACGTTCATGCTCTATACTCTTTAGAATCAAGCAGTTCAGCTTGTTTTGTCTAATGGTGCTCTTTTCTTCATTCTACCATCCCACGTTCAAAAAGTGACTGTTCTCCACTGCAGTTGGTCACCATTAGCAGAATAGTGACTTCTTTGCACTGAATAAATTCCGTACATATAATCAGGGGTTGATATTAGGGGAAGTGAACAATGCAGCCGCTTCCGTCAACCCCCTTTCAGAGATGCCGAGAGGACTCCCAGTTTGGGAGTCTCGCTCTTAAAGTTTATTAATAACTCTAGAACAGTGGTTCCCAAACTTGTTCGAGCTGTTACCCAAATCAAGGTAGCGATTCTGTCTTATTACCCTCAATACAAATTTTTCGCATTTCAGGTCAAAAATCACTTTTGCAGTGATCACTCATGATACCAAGCAACATTGTGATTTTGGTTTCGCATTACCCATGGAAGAATCACATATTACCCGTGGATGGTAGTTTACCCCCAGTTTGGGAACTATTGCTCTAGAACCACATTTAATAAGCTCTGAAGCAAGTCATGTGTTTGTCAACATGCAAGAAAAATTATGTGCAAGTGTGCGAAAACTGATCCCTCAACAACTTGAATTTGTAGACAAAGAACAAGTTAAAATCAAATGACTTCAAAAATTTAGCTATGCTAAATGGACTTTCATGCAGAAGCAAATTCCCAGACAAAATGAAAAATTCAACTTGGTTTCAGTGAAATTTAACACAAAAGATCGCGGTCCCCCAAAAGCGCGGGGACCGTAGCAATTGCTACATTTGCTACAATTGTTAATCCGGCCCTGAGTATTCTTTGACCACTTCTTTAATAGCAGCATTGTGCTGCGCGCGGCGCACAAAATAGCCGATGCTCACGAAAGGAGCCTATAAGAAGAGGAAGGTCTTGCCGCAACATCGTGTTATGCTCAGTATGCAGTTTCTAAATTGGAAGAAGTCTGAAATACTTTAAATTAAGTCAGAGGTCTCAAACACGCAGCCAGCGATGCTTTTGGGGAATTTTGAAATAATCATCATATAAGTTAGCCTATTTAGTTTATTCACCGGTGTTCAAAAGTGCTTGGCAACCAAGCGAACAAGTTTCTTTTAAACAAACCTAGACACGGCTAGAAATGATTTGCCTATCATCCACGATGCCTTTCGCAAGAAACAAAATGCTAAAGCTCTTTCTAATAAGGTTCCGGTATCGCCATGATTGCGTCAGCGTCATAATGCGGCCCTCGAGTTACTTTAGAAGTCCTCATTAGGGCCTCAGAGGAATTTGAGTTTGAGACTCCTGGATTAAGTAGAAGACTTTTTTAACATATTTTGTACTGAGCAAAATTTTAAATTTTTTAAATCAATTGTCTGTGAAAACCTTGTGAATGCAAAATTCAGAGCTACCATAGTATTTGGGGTCATAAAATAAAAAATCACATATTGTCCAATAAGCCCACGTCAAAAATGCAAAGAAAATTTTCATACTGCACACGTTGTACAGAATAATTTGTACTGAGACGTTGGTAATTTTTACACTCTACTGCTTGATATTTTGGTGTTACTCATACATAACCATTAAATGATCGAGAAATGCTTTTTGTTTATTGTTTGTGTTCAAGCTTATCATTCAGTTTTGTCTTATTTCATCCACTTTGGCACGGGTTCAGGCGGGAAAATACTAAATCCTTTTAGCAACGCCAAACCTTGTTTACGTGCATATTAAAAGCTCAATAAACCAAATATAAAAATGCTAACAATTTATGCGTCTTGCCTCTGGAACCATTAATGGATGGTAGGCCGTATACATCATTGCTAATGGACGCAGAATACTTGAAAGCGTGTGCTAACATTCGATTTAATTTTTTTCTCAGTTTGAAAATTGCCAACTGTCAGTTTGAATTTGTTTCCTAGGTCGTCGCCAAAAATCTACATCAACTTTACACAAACATCAGTGTTGATGTGTTGTTCGAACAAAGCAAGAACAGAACAACGTTGAAAGGAAAGAATTTAACATCGATTTCCACGAGAGTCAACAAAATTCAGCATATAAACTGATTTTGACCGCAAAATGTTTAGAACTACAAAAACTTTCTGTAATAGAAATCACTTCAAAGCATTTTTTCTATTTTTGTTCAACGCAGTTTCAGATGGTCGCGGTGCTGGTCACAAACTTCTCTGGTATTGCTTGTGCAGAAAACATGGCGACTTTCTGTAATTGTGAAACAGCAACCATTTATGAAAATAAATAAGAGAAAAAACATGTGTGGTCGGACTTGCGGGATTTTGTGCATGGCTTTCGCCATGACTGGTGCATCTGGCTCAGCATAAATGGGACTTACAAATGTGTAGTTCTGCAGATCAAACACCCAGAGTAAAATTGCTCACATTGCTGTATGTCAATAACTTGCACACAAACCCAACCTTGGTGGTGGTAGCACAGGGTTTCCAAACTTTTTGTCGGGGGCCAAATAAGTTATTACACAACAGTTCAAGGGCCGGGCATTTTACGTAAAGTACTTGTTTTGGGATATGTTACATTCTACGAAACCAATAAAATCATTGTAAATATATTATTTCTTCATCATTGACAAAATGCCTTTGCGGCTAGGTTTCGCGGGCCCGATTTAGCCTGCGGTTCGTAGTTTGGAGGCCCCTGGCTAGGAGATTATATTTTTGACATACGGCGTAGTTTGATGAGCCCAGTAATCTGCGCTTCGAGATAGTCAAACGGCAAACGTTTTTGTACATCAAACTTTGCACATTTGGTAAAACGGAAAGTGTAAAGAAACTCTAAGAGCTTGACCAAAGCTGGTGAACCATTAACTTTTTTCCTGACAGATGGTATGGTTTGTTCATGCATTTTTGTGACTCAAATCACGAAATAACACGAATGCAGTAAGAGGAAAAACAATGCGATCAAAGATCACAAATTAATTTCATGTTGATGAGAAAATAAAAACATCAGAAATTTAAGGTTTCCCAATTTAACCATCGTGTTCAATCATATTGAATTACAAAGGTTTGGCGAAAGACCATCTGGATCAGGTCCTCAGCCAGCCTTTTGCTAACACAAATCAATCTTGATGAAGACGTTTCACAAGTATCAAGTAAATTTCAAAATGCATCGAATCAACGTCAGGTAAGATAAGCAGATAAAACAACAAAAAGAGTGAGAGAAAACATGCCTATGTACAGGGGTTGGGGTGAGCAATTGTAGGGGTAAAAGATGAGAGGGGCATCAACACAATACTACAGAAAAGTTCCAAGTATATCAAACGAAAATCAACAAGAATTTTCGCTAGATAGCAGGACATTTTATATTGTTTTGCAAATGAATAAATGGAAAGAGATGTCAAAGCTTCAGGAATAACAGGCCAATTTTGGGACCAATATTCTGTAAAGAACGCTGACCCAGAGACGTTTTCGTTCTGGGTAAATAATATTTTTGCAAAGAAGCAAGTCTTGTTTGATATTTGTGGACTGATGCAATCTCAGTAGGTTAGTTGCCAAAGTGATTAGACAACCTACGATTATAAATACAGTACATGAATTTGGCGATATTGTTTGCACATATTGTTTTTCAAAATAAGTATTTTCCAAAAGTCTGAGTAAAACTTGGAAGTCTTGCTAGGTCGTATATAGAAATACAACACATAAGTAATGGCATCGGATATTATAAGTTTTTCACGAGCGTACATATATATTTACAGAGTTTTACCAGCAACTATGTTATGAAACTTATCAGCAATTCTATGAGATTATGTATTAAGACACAGGAAGATACTGAGATTCCATTAAGGGAAAGACAGAAACCTCATAATTTACTTCTTCCTCATTTTCTTTCACTCCAATAACACTTCGTTTGCAGTCCAGGTTATGTCAGAAATGAAAAGACTGCATTTTTGCGCTATTTACCGCGTGAAGCTGTGTTGACCACGGCCGGAGCTGTGTTTGTCGATCTCACAGCAGCCTACGACACCGTATGGCACCGCGGCCTCACCTGCAAGCTGCTGCGATTGCTGCCTGACAGACATATGGTCCACATGATCATGGAGATGGTTAGCAATCGCAGCTTTACCTTTACCACCGGAAATGGCTAAAGGAGCAGGTTACGACGCCTCAAGAACGGCGTCCCACAGGGATCTGTCCTGGCGCCCCTTCTGTTCAACATCTACACCTATGACCTACCAGCCACCATCTCCAGAAAGTATGCATATGCTGACGACCTAGCAATCATGCATGCTGGTGGAGATTGGCTGGCAGTGGAAGGGGCGCTGAGCAAGGACATGGCAACACTAGGTGAATACCTCCAGACTTGGANCCTAAAGCTCAGCACCATGAAAACGGTATCGGCAGTCTTCCACCTCAACAACAAGGAAGCCAAACGTGAGCTGAAAGTCAACTTCAACAACTAAAACCTGCCCTTCAGAACAGCCACCCTAGCCCTGGTCCATTCGACTGCAGAGTACTGCGCTCATGTTTGGTGCCGCAGTGCTCATACCCGCCTTATTGACCCCACCATCAACGACGCCTTGCGAATTGTGACTGGGTGCCTGTGTCCTACGCCAGCGGACAACCTTCCAATCCTCGCAGGCATCCAACCTACTGAGCTTCGTTGCAGAGGAGTCACACTATCTCTAGGACGCCGTGCCACTGAGCCTGGACACCTGCTCCACTCAGCGCTCACCTGTCCATCGGGTGCAGCTGCACGGCGCCTCAAATCGAGACACCCATTTGTACGCGCCGTACAACAACTCATCAGTTTTTCTGAGAACAACAACATACGTGCGGCGCAGTGGGCGGATCATCAATGGAATGCGGAGTGGGCGGACAACCCCACTAGACTCCGCACTTCAATTCCAGACACCGGTGCACACACACCCCGGAATGACCCTCCCAAGAAGAGCCTGGGTCCGGCTCAACCGCCTCCGTACCGGTGTCGGACGTTTCCGCTCCTGCCTGCACAAATGGGGTATGGCATCCTCTGCGGCCTGTGAGTGTGGCGCAGAACGAACTGTCGACCATGTCGTCCTCCACTGTCCAATCCATCGGCACCCCACGGACTACACGGCCTGACGGTTCTGGACGATGAGACAACCGAATGGCTGCTCAACACCTGTCCCGATATCTAGGCGGACTAGCAGTGGATAAAATAAGAACTCGATCAAACGAAAGAAGAAGAAAAAGTTGAAGTTACTTTGGTAGAATTTCAAAACAATAATCTTTTCAATAAATTTAAATGTAGGTATTACAGTTACATTACAATCTAAGGTTTTGACGTCAACGCGTCATTTACCTATTTTTTATTTACTCGTGTTTCGTTCCGATTTCGGCCTCAGAATTTTAGTCTCTGTCAAGATTTCCGTGAGAGCTCTTATGATTTTCAGTGTGAAGTAATATTCCAATATTCTACAATGTCAAGCAAAAAACACTTTCAACTTGCCATACTGTTTGTTTGTTGTTTACAATACGTGCAAGCAACGCAAATAGTTGTTTCGAGCTAAATTGCGCAAAGCGGTGTTAGATTTTAACAAAAACGCAGACTCGCGCTTTTTTTGTGATGTTACCATTTTGTTATTTTTCGTGAAGTGTCGAACTTCTGCTTTTAACATTACTTCTACTTTCAGTTTTAGGGTTTTAGCACAAATTTTTGTGGTTTCCTCAGTCTGAGAGAGAATATTCTTTATCGAAAGGAAGCAGTTCTCAGAAAGTATTAAGACAATATTGTGGTGTTTAAACAGTATATATGTTTCATTTGCTGGGTGACCATCCTCAGCTCTCATTTAAATAGAATCTAGGTGAGAATCACGTTAATTGAACACTATGCGAGTAATAGGAGATGCTTTAACAAAAGCAAGAAATCCAGCGCCAAGAACATAAAAGCGGCATAATGTGACAAAATATGTATTATTCAAAGATGATACATTGTTGCTGAGTGCCTGCGATGAATCCCATGCCAACAAGGTTTCAGTGGAGTTCAGGAGGTTCTGAAAAACCATAGGGTTATATCAGTTTCTAGTCCCCATTGACTTTTCTATGTGCTGCAGCATTCATACCGTAAGTACCTTAGAAATGCAAGAGAGAAACTGTAAAACTAGCTTTCTGGTAGGAAAACAAGCAGTGCAGTTCAGATATTAAGACGTCAGTAGCCTACTGTCATTACGAGCAATACTATAACACGGTACAACAATATCAGCAATTCTGTAAACATTCAATAGCGGTTTGACACAAAGGCCGAACCTGTCGGCAACGTCACTTCCAGCGAGACGGATTTTGCTATGCTGCAACATGCAATAACAGTCTATTAAGAATGCTATACCAGTTCAAAACAGCCGTTTTTCGTTTTTCAGGTCTAAACTCGTAAGACTGCAACACCTGCAATTAATAATGTTCCAATATTACACTTTACAGAAGTCGAACATGCTCAACTTTGCTTCAATAATCTTTGTTTGAAAGCATGTTGACATTACTTTGAGATTTGGGTTGTTTTACCAAAGGATACAATTCTTCCCACACTTCTGGGTTACAACAGCTGTGTTTTTTTTACCAAAGTCGCTTATGTGTTATAAAATGTACAAAACAGCATATTTGCTTTGTGTTATGCATGGGTATATATGAACGTAACCAAATGACTGGTTTCGGTCTTAGGTTTGCTCTAAAAACTTTTGATTTGTTTTCGCAGCTATTGTTAACATATAAATGTCGAAGAGCAAACTCGGTTCAGACGAAAGTTTCATAATACAAAAAGATAAATGCCTAAGCGAAAATATTCATATTGAAACACTGATTCTTCTTAAATTAGCAAAGCATTATAAAAGCACTTCCTGAAAGGTTTAAGCAAATCAATTTAGAGTTAGAAGGTAACGTTCTGCACAAGCAAAATGAAGACTTCCACGTTTTTTTACCATTCTAAGACTAGTCAGATTCAAAGACATCGGCGAACTTGAAATGGTAGTCACAAGTCACGATACCTCAATCGAAATGATGATCAATCTCCGAACAGATGATGGAACAGTGCCAGATTAACAATAGTATAGCAACTGCTACGGACCCAGCACTTTTCGGGGCCCCGCGGTTCTTCGTGTTAATTTTATTCTTTATAATATACAAAGGTCTATATTACCATTTAGGTGCTCGAGGCAAACTCTCAAAACGTTTTGCACATACTATACCGAAATGTTATTCGCTGAAAGCAAGTTAAATTTTTCACTTAGTTGTGAAAGTCTATTTCACATTGTAAATCGTTTGAAGTCATTTGATTTTGAATTGTTCTTTGTCTGCACATTAAAGGTGTTTGAAAGCCCTTTTGGCAAATTCACACGTATTTTTTGCTTTATTTTGACAAACATATGACTTGCTTCACAGCCTATTAAATGTGACTCTGGTACAGTGATTAAAAAGTGTTTTTAACAAAAAAACTAAGTTTGAAGCTCTCAAGAGGGGCCTTGCGGCATCTCTGAAAAAGGTGGGCCCGGGATGACCGCCTCGTTTGCCTCCCCTAATATCCATCCGTGATTATATGTATAGATTTTTCAGTCCAAGAAGCCACTATTTTGCTAAACTTTCCATAAGCAATTAAGCGAAGGTTTTCAATTGAATGCTTGTACATTAGACCACTGTGATTTGGAAAATTAACATATTTTACAGTTATTTGCAACATTCGTGCAATGAGGCCAAATTGTAGCAATTTCCAGATGTTGTAATTAGGCTACATCACATTGACCTGTTCTATATACTGCGTTCCTCTTTTAGGAGCTTTCAAAATGATTTGGCTAGTGGTGTCAAATCTGGTGCTTTGCCACCGGATCTGGGGTTTTCAATGCCTTTCTGGGTTTTTATTCTGACGATCTGTTTGTTTTTTTTTGGGTTTAACTGCATAGCGGTGATTTAAGACAAGGTAGGATTTGTCATACTTTCATTTCTAGTCTCATATTTTCTTATCTTATTTTATCAAAGTACTTTAGTCTTCAGCATAACTAATGAACAAGCAACTGACACCATATAAGCTATAAATATTGGCTAGGTCGGTGGTTCTCAAACGGGAGTCACTTGGCTCACTAAGGGAGGAATTTTGAATCCCTGGGAGGAAATTCGCTCCAGGGAGGAGTGAAAAAAAAAAAACAATTGGGA
>JGI24021J15306_10010632_pt1 | contig 11430 bp, 6 predicted proteins | sample Ectturendosymbi1_FD_15306 | JGI IMG/M metagenome (IMG submission 15306)
CTATTGCGTTTACTATTGCGTTAGAAAGCAGGATCTTAAACACTTTTTCTATGCAAACTTAAGCAACAGTGCCAGTTTTCCAGAGCAAAGCGGCAAACTTGTAGCAACGGTCTGAAAACCAGCGACTTTTGCTGACCTTGGTGTCAAAATCTCACCAGGTTTTGATGCGGGTCAACCAGTTTTATACTGAACATAAGTAAATTCGCAGTATCAACATTTATCACGAGCCATCTGAAATATCTGGCAAACGCTTAGCTGCGTCAGTCCATTTTATCGATGTAGGAGAGTTCTTACGAAAAAATCGATCTAATCAAAATTTTACGGCCTTGTATTCGGGCGTTATACAAGTTGGTCTTCGACCACGAAAAATTGTTGGTGGGGATTTTAAAAAATTCAGTACGTCAGCAAAACTAGCCTGGTGATTTTTGTCTCCATACAAGATTGCGTGACCATGGGCATCATGATTTCGACTGCTCAAGTTATACACAAAAAAGTCAACAGCACGTCACTGTTTGAATTTACTTGAACAACAATGCGTGCAACGAGTACAAGGTTGACATCGCCATTACAAGGCGCCCAGCGAACTGCCATGAAACCTAGAAAGGTCGATTTCATACAATGTTATGAAAAATGAAAACAAAAAAACGATGGCGGAGGGGTTCCGGGCAGCGAAAGCCTTCACTGCCCGGCCTGGGTTAGTGAAGTTCGTCCGGAGTTATTTCAGTTTTTTCCGCAACGATTGAAACCTTGTGCACGTCCCTGGACAGTGGTTTGCGCATGTCGTAGGCGTCTTCATCGGCGTCGCCACTCGCCGACGAGTAATAATCGAGAACGGTCCTGCAAAGGAAATGCAGCCAATGACTGAGACTTCCCGATAATAAAAAATTTACGCAGCCAAAACCTCTAAGATGCGTGGTTACATGCAACCCAATAAGTCGCACTGGTTTTACTACAGAGGCGAGAACAGTGGCAAGCGAGACGCGATGCTGATAAGCAAAGCTACGCACAGAAATAAGGCTAAATGTAAAATTTGGCAAGGAAATAGTTACAGCAGCAAACGCAATGTTGTTCAAACAAGAAGCGTAGATCTCAAAAATGATGATATCGTTGAGCGGATAAGAAGTACACATGCACATGAAATATAGCGAGAACCCCTTTTCTGGAAGCTCATTCACAACAGGCAGCACGTCAAAGGCACAACGGTCGTCGAACGCGGGAATTATCGGTTGCTTAAATTCCTTCTGCGTGTGGTGCGATTAAACACATTAATGCGTGCTGAGGCCAGAGACAGAAAATAAACGTTTGTAGCACAATCAACAAGCAAGAATTTAGTCTGAATGTACTTAATGCCTACATACGGTTTAGCTGAAGAAAACAGTGAGTTGGTGCAAGTGCAGGATAGACTTTCAGTAAAGAAATTGGGAAAACCACTTGGAAGGTCATTAGGTTAATTCGGCCACCTCCGCATGGGGGGTTTGAAACTTGGACCACTACTTGCACTGAATCGCGTAGATTCAGGCTGGCAACAAGGCGGGGGGGACACAACAGGGAAAATCTCCCCGAAACTTTGAAAAACATGTGTAGTTGTTAGGTTACACAATAAGCGAACAATCATTTTGTCCCCACCCCCCGAAAATATCAGCTGATTGCAGCCCTGCATAGATCACTTTAAAAGTGATGCAAAATCAGGGATCCATCCAGCCTAAGAAAGTAAGCTTACTGTGTTGCATCATGTTGAGCAAATGCCAAACTGCTAGACACTGATCGCGTTGAATCTGATTAACGCCCTGTTGGTTTGAAGCAATTGATCTTTCAAGATTTGAGAAACATTTGCAATGAATTTTCAATTACAGTACTAACAAGGGACTGGTCAGGTGGTATATTTGGTTGAGCACGCACCACCAAAGCTAGTAGACTTGGTTCGATTTCTGGCCGGGTCGTACCACTTCAAAAATGGTAATCGTAGCCTATCCAGCCGAGTGGTCGGTGTTAATAGTTGGGAGCTTCCATGTATGAACCATTCAATGCAGCATTCACTATGAAAGTAACCACATTGTCCATGGAGCACGCTAAAACACTTGTGACACTCTGAAGGGAGTACAGAAAGTGAGTATAAATGACACTAAAGTATAATATGAAAGCATGCGCGGCTGAAAACTGACTACGGGGATTTGGAAAAACATGTGGAACAGTTTGTATCACTGCTACAGCAAACAACAAGCATTAAAAGTGACAATATACAATTGTATATTGCTTGTTTCTCGTGAATTTTCTAAATTAGTATAACAGCTATAACGACAGTATCAAATTAGGAATACCTACAATAGGAGTAACATTTATCGCACTGATTTGCATGTAATATTCTTCTTGCATGAACCTACAAATTTAAATCATGGTGACAAAAAAATAAAATTAGGTGGATTTCTGCATAATATTGAGTTAGAAATTGCTCCTTTTAAAATCTACCATTTTAATATCCCCCTGTACATCTAAGCACCAGTTTGACATCCACAGGTTTGACTGATTTGCCTGCTAACGTCAAAATATTAATTGGTCTGCCAAATAAAAGAAATACAGGTATACCTGTATCTCTATACATAGGGAGACAAGTAGCAAATCATCAAATCCTAGATTTTAATCAAAGCAAAAGAGCACCTGTAGATGACGTAGCCCAATTTCATATACATTTTCACTGCCACTTGGTTGGATTTCCGCACGAACAAATCAACAAACATTGCTCGCTTTTTTTCTGATATCTCCTCCAGCTTGCTCATCAACTCCGCTGCCAAATGTAGGCGACGATACTCACCAGCAACTGATAGAGCTGTTACATGTCCATGCCAGTTTTCAGCACCACGACCTTCAACCTTAAACCATTTTTAAGAATTATTTTGGACAAACAAGAATCAATCTAGTTATCACATGCACCTCACTGAGTAAAAAACAAAACTGTATGTTTCTCTAAGCAAACTTTTTAGCAGTTTGGGTAATATCAAAATGCAGAAAAGAAGTAATGGCCTGCTGGCATAATAACCATCCACTACTGCTTTTGTTTGAAGAGCTTCAGTCTTCATTTATTACAATGATGGAAAATATTCTATTAAACTGCAGAGCAACATAAACACTACTGATCATGGGCGTCTGAAGGATTTTTTCCAAGGGGAGGCCACAAGGGGATTTTCCCAAGATTTTTATAGGGGGGCCAAAAGTGGTGATTTGCTTTTTCCCACTCGAAACTACGAAAACAACTGTTTTTGCTAAAATTTTCAAAATCCAGAGGGCCAAGGCCCCCCTTCCATACTATTGATTTAATATATATGCACATGAAAGATGTCAATATTGATTTATTAAAAATGAGGGAATATTATAAATACATTCACACTCCAGTCGTAACTCTTGAGAAAAAATCACAAACATTAATACTTTTGATACCAGGTGGATCCCCCACAGCAGTATCCATCGTTACCAGGTGGTTTACCTTTAAGGACTGCAAGAGCCACTGTTTTGACAGAGCTTTGCAACATTATTACTCGCCAGCTGATTGAGCTAGAGAACTGTTCAAACCCTCTACAAAATCAGCAAGTCTTCTAGTTCAAACTGAAAATTTTTTGTTTTGGCTTTGGGGTTTTCTTTGGGTGACGTCATAATGGGGGCATGTTTTTGCCTTTGTGGCCGAGATTACCTGGCCCTGGGCGTTAACCCAACAAGAAATTTTTTTGGTTCAAGTTTTTTTGGAATCTAGGTTATCATCGAGTCTTTTGAACCCATGTTTGGCATTCTAGCATATCTAGAACCAAAATTATAAATCAAAAACCAAAAAAGGGTAAAAATTAAATTTGAATCCCAGAAAAGGTAACCTTGGCCATTTTGGCTAAAACCCATAACTCCACCAACCAATTCAGCTAGAGAGCTGTTCAAATCCTCTAAAGACTAAGAAAGTCTTGTACTTTGGAACAAAAAAAAAACTTTTTAGGTTTTGGATGTCATGTTTTTTCTTGATGTTTACATGATGGGAGTATGTTTATGCATAGTTTGTTTACATTAGGACGACATCATTGGGCCCTGAACGACAACACCAAGAGCCATTTTTTTGACTTGAGTTTTTTTGAAAACAAGGCCATAATACGAGCCTTAAGAGGGTTTGATGAACTTTCTAGCATTTCTAGTTCCAAAATTATGGCCAAAATGCTGCAAATTAATTAGGGAAATCCCTACTAACCCCTAGGGAATTCTGGAAATATTTGGAATTTTTTCGTCATAACTTCGGACCCAGCAAGGCTAGAAAGTTGATCAAGGGCTCTAAAGACTCACATTATAGCCTAGAATCCAATAAAGCAATGAGTCACAAAATCAGCTTGTTGGATCAGCTGATAACGTTATCAAAAAAAATTCAAAACCTATCTCAATCATGACATCAACAACGAAAAACCCCAAACCCAAAACTTAAAAATGTTTTTTAGTTCTAAACTGCAAGACTTTGAGTCTTTAGAGGGTTTGAACAACTCTTCAGCTCAATCGACTGGCGAGTTATGGCCTTTAGCCAAAAATAACCAACGTTACCTTTTGTGGGATTTTAATGTTCATCCAATTTTTGGTTTTTGAGCCATGATTTCAGCTCCAGATATGCTAGAAACTCGATCAAGGGCTCTAAAGACTTGGTTGATAGCCTAATTTCCAAAAAACCCTGAGCCAAAAAATGGCTTTTTGGTTTGGCTCCTACAGCTGGAAAAACGATGATTTTTGTTAGGAATGTATATATACGTTGCCTGGTAACCGTGGCTGATTTTTCCCGCATGTATATATATGTCGGCTGGTACCGAAAGTGTTAAGACAATATTTAATGGCAAGAGCTTTGGATTATGTGCTCATCAAAAATCCTACTTCACAATTTGGAGCTGATGAAATATAAGTTGTTCAACTGTGCACAGCAAAAAATTTGCAAAAAAACATTTCAAAATGTTAAGGAAATAATATTGAAATTATTGCATTCAAATCATAAAATCATGGGATGTTATGTAATGGAAACAAAAAATTTAAATCTCTGATGCTGACTCATTCATTTCTGCATCTGGTTTTCTTCTCGGGTTTGCAGGAGCAGCAGCCCCAGGAGGTCTCAAAATACCTGTTTTCACCAATCTCTGACAGTTCTGCTGGCTCCACACAAGCCAGGTTGGAGATGTAATCACATATAAAAACAGACTTGTTCTTAATGGGCCTCTGGGTTACTTTTTACTATAGGTGTAGCCCAAACGACTCACTTCACCAACTTTTTTTGGTGCATACTGGCCTTAGCCATGCCATGGTAGCTGGGATTTCTCAAATTCAGCATAGTAGTTTGACATTCAAAGTTTTACAAATTTCACAGCAGCACATTTTTTGCTAAGCATTGCAATGTGAACTCTTTGCAAAAATCCCATCTCTGCTGCTTTTACAAAATGAAGACATTACTTTTTCATTCATTACCCAACATTCATGATCACAGGTAAGGTGAGGATCAGAACAAAGTTGGCCAAGCTCTTGTTTTGTGACTGTGCAACTGGAAAGCTCATGCAATGCTGAATTTGGTTTATAAATCCATATATCAATTTCATTGTTCTGCCTCCCATCAATTGTGAAATCACCCCAAGATCCATGAGGTTTTCAACCTGCTGCAGTGTAATGCTGTTTACTTGTAGTGTACACTACCTTGGGTTTCTATAATGCCGATTATAAATCTTAAATTTTACTAGTTGTGTGTCACTTCAGCATAATGAACAAAAGCTGAAAATCACCGACAGAATTACTGAAGTGTTCATTCTAATTTGTAGTGTTCATGTGCAAGCTGTTCATTTTTATCCAACATCTTTAATAGCCCATAAGAAATCCGATGCTTTTTGTAAGCTTTTACACTTTATTATTATGCAAAACTTTGGGGCATTACAGCAGATTCCTGTGGCTGTCTGCACATGTCTTAGCATGTTTATTCTCCCCCATTATAACTCATATGTGTAATTTGCTTGTGAGTAAAAACAGACAACCTGTTGGATCTAATTGATGCATCAATTCAAGCATGGCTGTCTACCATCAGGTTTTAACAAATTATTCACAAATTTGGACAATATACATACATATAATACCAGAAAAAAAAACATGTCAAGAATATGTAGTTCCCAGGAAAGGATCAGCTACTGGACAAGAATCTCTTGATTAATATATAGGAGTTGAAATTTGGTGGTAGTCTTTGCATCCAAATTTGTAAGTACTAAATTTTTCGGACAGTAAGTCACACTAAATGAAGTAAAACTCAGATAAGTCAAACTGTATTCAACTCTTTCACAATAACTCTCAACATTGTTCAGTTGTAACACATAAAACACAAAACAATATAGTCACTTTTTCAGTTTATTCCTCTACCACAAATCCATCAAATTCTACATCTTTAGTGTCTGAGTTTAACAGTTGGGTGATTTTGGCATCAAGCCTGCCTGGATCCCTCTCATCATTATCCAAGTTGGTCTCATTGCTGTTACAGAACAAACTAAATACGGTGCACATGTTTGGCTCAGTGTGTGCCAATGTAGTCAGGAGTCTTGCCAAGTAATATGATCTGTGCTTCAACATTAAGGTATGTGCTAGCTACTTACCACATGTGCTGCACTTTGCAATTGTTATTGGTTTATTATGTTACACGATGGGCTGTTTAAAAAAAATCACTGTGATTCTGAACGCACACAGTAGCCTCCATTAAGAAATTGGACAAGATTGTCACATGGCTAACGGCAGTCTTTGAAATCAAAGACGTGCAGCAACCATAGTTAAGCTTAACTAGCAATTAAATAAATAACATCATTTACCGCATAAAATTGGTTTTAGGTAAGAAAGCACAACCAGATTCATACATTAGGTGCACTGCATTATAAGGGGCACTTTTGACTTTTGAGAAAATTAAAGTATTTTAAGTGTGCCTTATGATCCGAAAAATACAGTATATACAACCTTTTTATACTTTCAAAAAGAAATACAAATTGTACCTCCTAAACCAATATTAACCCTTGTCAAATATATGCTACTTTAAGTATTCCTCAAAACCCTTTCTCATGGTACAATGTAAACAACCCTATTAATAAAACCCTATCTCACCATTAGGCTAGTGAGGGGACCTAACTAGAAAACCACCTGGTTAAATTACATGATTTTGATTATGTTTCTGTTCTGTGCATGATGAAGGTTTTACAGACTACAACACAATGATTTGATCTTGTTTTAACTTAGAAGCCTTACTGTTATTATGCTTGGATGCTTATGATTCAGGGACCGGCGAGAAATGCAAAGACTTGTACACCGCTATGCCATCATGCACTTTCAGTTTCGTTTCATACATGAAACTAATAAGTTGAAAAAATCTTTTACATATAAAGACAAACAGAACCATCTTCGTCGCTCAAGTGTAGTCTACAAACTAACATGCACGTGTGGGTCAAATTACATTGGACAGACTCGCCTAAATTTAATAACCTGAATTAACAAACACAAAATTGATCAATGTTCTGAAATTTGCAAACATCTGTTGGCCAATCTCACACACTGTTTTAACTTCAAACAACCTCAAATAATAAGAAGCATCGTCGTTCAGAAGAAACTTCACCTGCTTGAGTCTCTTCTGATATAGCAACACCAGCCAGATCTCAACGTCGATGGTTCATCCATTCCCCTACTGCTTTTTAACACATAATGGTCTATATGACACAATACAGTACGAATGCCCTACATCGCATCCTTATTTTTTCCTTGAACTGTTGCATTTCATTTATTCCTGATGATGGCTTACGCATTGAATAAAACAATGTTTTCAATTATTGTGGCTGTTTTATTTGCAATCAGAATCTACAGCAACTCTGTGCATTGTGTACCAAAATATGAAACCTACACTACATAAACATTGAAAAACCAAGAGTTGAGTGGAGCAAATAGCAAATTTTTCTAACTCAAGTTAAACTGAGAAAATACTGGGAGACTACAAAAACTGTCGCAGGTTTGGTTGTCCAGCCAGTCAGCCCTTGACAGTTGGTTAATGTTCTTTCAAAGATATAAAATTGATGGCTGAATTACAATCAATTATTACATAAGCTTTCTGATAGGGTCACTTCACCAGTATGCAGATGTAAACACCAAAATTTCACGAAATTAGCTATTTCTGAAAAAGTATGTTAAATAACATTTTCCAAATCTAACATCACTTTGCAAAAGCCATCTATCATCCAAACCATACACCATCTGATTTCATTTGACATAACCCAAGTTACATGCACCCAATCAAACCCATGTTTTGGCTCAATATATGTGGATGATAGTGCCAGTAAGCGAATGATGCAAATGACGTAAAAACCATGAAGAAATTGATGTGATTTTAGTTGGTAACAGGAGTGAAATGTCAATATTATTTGTTTCCAGCTTTTTTAAAGTAAAAATTATGATACTCATCTAATTCACAAAAAATTATGGCTTGGTGGCTTATTAGTAGGTACAGTTTACTGTTCACATAGATCTGTATGGCGTCACACGAGCACCAACTCTTCATCCACTTTCTAATGCCAAACATACACGTGGACTGTCTCTCAGAAATCCAAAAAAATAAGGAAATGAAAAAGGTACATTTGTAGAAGTTGGCAAGCTATTAGAAGATAATTGCAAGAGCAAACATGCAAAAATCTGGAGCTCTAGAAGCAAGTTTGAGCAGCATAGTCATGTTTGTGTGGGTAAAATAGAATTGTTTTTTTGGGTCAAATGCTGTGAATGCATAGTTGGTGCAAGAAAACTGTGTGGTAAACACTAAACAGTCAGATTTCGCTAAATCTGCTTGAAATTTGGTAGAAGCATTCAAGGGAGACAAAGAAATACAACTACTATTTTTTTAAATGTTTTCCTTTTCAGTTTTTTCCATATAAGGTCACCTAACACCTTAAAGGTGTTTGTTTATCGAATTTCTGCATATTAGGCTGATCTGCATAATAGTGGTCTGACCCTGAAGCTAAATAAATTCATCTTACCTTTCCCATGATGTATCCCATCATATCTCCGGTTGGAGATTCAGCAACCATGAAGTATTCTGGCCATTTAGCAAGATATTGGAGATAAAACCCAATGGCATAAGTTTCTGTCAAAGGATCTAAATTGATCCGATTGAACTTAAGTGTATCTTGACAAGTAAATGGTCTATAAAGTGTCATATTCTTACCGGCTCACAGTGACAGTGCAACTTCACCGAGCAACACAAGCTCCACTAGTCTAGTACATACCATCAACCTGTAACAAACATATTTTGTTTAACACTAAAAATGAAGAAAAAAATGATTAAGTTGATTTGTACAATTTGCTTTGTATTCTAAGTAAGGCATGTTCTCAATTCAATGAAAGCAAAGAAAACTAAACAGCACTACACAAATGCCAATAAATCTCATGTAATTGCAATTCACTATTTAGTTATTAGGATAGTCAAGAAATAAAACTATGTTATGTGTATGACTGGTGCAAAAATATTCTTATCTACAAGTACAAATAAAGGCAGTCTTGCTTTTCTGCATGTATCCATCAAGTGCACTTTTGTGTAACATAATTAAGTGCTTAGTATGTTTGCTACTTGCATGTCTACTTAACCAGGTAAGTGCTGTTAACTTAGGATATTTATAAATATGGTAACGTAGCACTTCACAAAACACATGAAGTCAGCAACTAATATGTACTATAAACTAAAAGTGCTGTACCTTAGAGTGCAGACTACACACTCGTAAACATGTTATAATTCTGATCATTAAGTTCAATTGAGTTACCATCAGCCATGGTCTAAGACTAAGTAGCTACCAAGAAAAATCAACTCCACCCATTGATTGTATTTATAACGCATAGCCCCTAGGCTGCCACATCCACTCCATTTGAATGACAAACTAACTCTTTTATTTGAATTGCATCAGGCCAGGCATATCTGTAGTCACTTCCTATACTTATAGCAAGTTTTTTAAGAAAAAATTTTGGTGCCCAGTATGGACCTTTAAGGACCTGGAAATTTCTGACTAAATTTCATATAATTAGAGGTTTTTTGAGCTTGTAAGAAAGCATCCATTATTTATTACCATTTCATTATATTGATTGCATTGTCCATTCACACATTTTCCTTGCTACTGTACTTTTCTCTTATTCTAAGGACCTAATTTTCAAATTTAGGGGCCCGAATTGGGTCCCTAAATCACCTTCAAAAAAGGCAGTGTCTATTTTGCTGCCAAGTTGACAGCAGCAAAAGGCTTGGTAGAAAGGAAGTAAATGTAACAAAAAGATAAACCTACAACAAAACCCTAACCTTAGCCCCAATCCTAATCCTTACCTAACAGTAAGCTAACGTAATGCTAAGCTAACACTAACCTAACCCTAACCGAAGAGTAAACTAATGCTAACCCTAATCTAAGGCAACACTAACCTAACCATAATCCTAACCTAACAACACGAACCCCTAAAGTTAACACCTTAAGCGGAGCCTGAAAAAAAGCTAAGAAAAAAAGGAAAGTCGGCAAGGGAAGGTGAGATTCGAACCAAAACCATTCCACTGGCATAGCAGCCGTAACACCAAACCGTTACAACACGAGCAGGACAGTGTTTTGCTGACAAAGTGACCTTTTTCTATGTATTGCGTCATGCCACGAGACCAAATCTTTGACTGCCGGCACAATAGCTATAGCCTATCTGTTGCCGCCAGAATATCGTTGGTAAAATAGACACTACCATAAAAAAACTGTGTTGTAGGTAGAAGTACTGATGCTTAAACTGTTGATGTCAATACTAGAGACAAATCAACAATCAAAAGTAAAAACATCTCTTAAAGCTGGAGTGCAGGTAGTGTTTAAAAATGCCTAGCAATGCAATTGATTTTGTAACACTGAGAATATAATAGATCGCAGGTTAAAATATAATGAAACTATGCACTCTACATAAATTGCAAACTGTTTAGCAAAGGTTGACTATAAAACATGAAGAAAAGTCCAGTGATCTAACCAACAGTAATACATGAATTCTTGTTTATTTAGTGCATATCCAACCAATCGCTTTGATTGTGAAATAGGCTTAGCCTATAAACACCGGACACCTGCAAATATCACAAGATCACTAAGATCGCCAAGGTCACTAAGATTGCCAAGACAAAACAAAAGATCAATAAGATTGCTAAGAGATTGCTAAGAAAAGATCGCTAAGATTGCTAAGACAAGATAATTAACTAAGATCACTAAGAACACTCCGATTAATAAGATCGCCAAGTGATCTTAGCGTCTAGCGATCTTAGTGATGTTGTGGTAGTTGCATTTTGCAGGTATCCACAAACACCTGCCACCAAGCACAAATATGAAAAGTCTGGTGAACCAAAAACTGTCCGACTTCAACATCAAAGGTGCCTTACAAATACTGTCA
>JGI24021J15306_10010634_pt1 | contig 11429 bp, 9 predicted proteins | sample Ectturendosymbi1_FD_15306 | JGI IMG/M metagenome (IMG submission 15306)
TTTTGAGCAAAATTTTCGGATCAGGATCGGATTCGGATACCATTGAAATTTTTCGGAGCGGATCGGATTATCAAATTTCAATATCCGCACAACACTGTTACTTACGCCAAAGTAGCCAACAGCGGTAGCAGTAAAACGTGATAGCTCGCTGCCGCATCCGCTATTTTTTTCAAAAAAGAGCGGCGCTCCCAGTAGCTCGCTACTCGAGTAGTTCGCTACTGCCCAGCTCTGGTAAAGCCAATCACAACACATGTTTCCAGTCATGTGGTTTCACGGTCATTGGTCCGATCTAGTCCTGCTACGCCAATTAAAAATAAATTGCAGTGCGGTCCAGTCGTGATCTGCCAAAATTGGCTTCATTCTTGATACAGTTCTATCCAGTCCTAATCGATGCCCATCTCTGGTGTACACAGGAGTCGGTGTGTAGGAGTGGATATCGGCCGGAGTCTTCATGAATTTCCGAAATAGGAGTGGAGCTGGAGTTGTTTTTTTCACCTTTTCACGAAAAGCCGGAGAGCAGCGACAGACAATTTTTAAAGAAATAATGAATACCTTATTGCATTCAACATGGGGTTGAAGCAAGAGTCAGGGTGCAAAACCTAAAAATGTTTCGGAGTCGGGGCGAAGTCGGAGTATATTCGCCAGAGGTGGGACCGGATCCAGAGTACCGGAGTCGACTCCGGCTGTTTTCTGCGTTTTTCTTTCGGACCCGGATCCGGACCCGGAGTAAAAATTTGGGAAAAACCGGATACGGATTAGGAGTCAATTTTTAATTTCGACAGTAGCAGGAGTCTGTGTGGTCATTTCTTAACCCTTTCAGTCCCGCGTGCGCTACTTTTCTTGCAGAGCTTTGCAATCCTATAACTCCCCAGGCGATTGAGCTAGAGAGCTGTACAAACCCTCTACGGATTCAGCAAGTTTTGTAGACAAAATCGAAAAAAAAATTTTTTCGTTTTGGTTTGAGCTTTTCTGGGAGGAACGTCACAAGTAGGGGTGTTTTTGGGTTATTTTGGCCATCTTAGCCTGGCCCTGGGCGCCGTTCCAATGCGCCATTTTTTGGACTCAAAATTTAGTTGAAAACTAGGTCAAAATCCGTATCTTTAGAGCCTTTGATCGACTTTCTAATATATAGGGAGCGAAAATTATGGCTCATAAACCAAAAATTGACCAAAATTTTGCTCCCTCAAAAGTCACTCTTGGGGGCATTCCACAGCAGGAAATAATTCGCCGTCAGAGTGAGCTAGAGAGCTGTTCAAATCCTCTAAAGACTCGTGAAGGTATGTAGTTTGCAACAAAAAAAACATTTCAGTTTAGGATGACTGTTTTTTTTTAAATGCTTATATAATGATACGATGTTTATGTTATTTTTTGCTGACGTCAGAATTTTTGCCCGACCTCCTTTTAAGACCTGCAGGAGCCATTTAAATGACACATAATTTCTTTTGAGTTTAGCTGTTTTTTGGTTACTATACAGGACTTTGAAGGGTCCGAACGGGTTTTTAGCGTTCCTTGTTCCATGATTAGGGCCAAAAAACCTTAAAATTAATTTGGGAATTCCCACAAAAGTATTGAGAAAAGCCCCTTTCCAATTAGCTTTTTTTTGGTCTAACTTTTGAATCAGAAACGCTAAAAACTCAATCAAGGGCTCTAAAAACGCGTTTTCTGCCCTAGAATCCAAAAATACTGCGAATCAAAATATTGGCGCGTGGATCGGATGATAACGTTATATAATTAACCAAAAACATGCCCCTGTCATGATCCCATTCGCCGAAACCTCCCCAACCAAAATTAAAAATTTTTTTTTTTCTAAACTACACAACGCCAATAGTCAGTACGGGGTTTGAACAGCTCTCTAGCTCAATCTGCTGCCGAGTTTTGGCTGGCCAAGTTTGCCATGAAAGGGCAAATTATGCCTCTTCTGAAAAGTTTTGTATTAGGCCAAAATCTGGGTTTTTGGCCTATATGTTTGGCTACAAATATGGTAGCAACTCAATCCAGGGCTCCATAGACGCGGATTTTCACCTAGTTTTCAACAAAGCTTTGGGGCAGAAGAGTGAGTGATAGGGTTGCGGGCCAGGGCCGGCCAAAGGAGGCCAAAATTTCCAAAACATGCCTTCTTTGTTTCGTCACCTCCAGAAATCCCCACATAGAAAACGAAAAACGTTTTTTTTCGATTTTGATTACAAGACTTGCTGAATCCGAGGATGGTTTGGATAGCTCTCTATTTCAATCGCATTTCGAGTTTTAGGATTGCAAAGCTCTGCAAGATTTGGGGCTTTTGTGGGACTGAAAGCGTTAAGTAAAAACATGAGTAAATTAAGGTTCGATGGATGATTGTAGCCGGAGTCTGAACAGGAGTCGTATACTCAAATTTGAAAAATAGCCGGACCCGGATTCAAAAAGTTTGTAACAGCAGCGGAGTTGGACTCTGAAAAAGTGACTGCGGCCATCTCTGATATTCACCCAAAGTGGGAGTGGAGTCGGAGTCAAAAATTTTAGACTCCGTACACCACTTGCGACTGCACCACCACGGTGATTCCTCATTTCCTCATGAACAATGCTAGCAGGTTGCCAGCTTTCCGCAGACCAATCAGCTTCAACAATGGCTAATCACGATTTTCAAATGGTTGAGGTATGCCTGCTTGACCAGTGTCATGGTCTTGTCTTGATGAATTGAAGGCTGCAGCACCACTGGTGCCACGCCTCCTAGTGAATTTTCACTAGATCTGGTTATTTTTAGACTAACCTAGTGATCTTGTGATTTCTCACTACAATCTAGTGATTTTTTGCAAAGTATATTTTTCTAAGTTTTCAGCCCTTTTGTATCCATAAACAATTGAATACGTGGCTTGTGTTGTTCATTGTTTGCTACAGTACAACTTTGCCCGTGGCGGTATTTTCGTTCTTTGCAGATCACTCACTGCAGTAGAAATAATGGATTGAATGCTATGTTGATTGGTCTAAAATACTCAGAGAGTGGTGTCGTTTTCAGCTCTTGGAAACAGCCTGACGATTATTTGTATGAGATTATCCAGGCTTCAGCATGGATGATATACATATATTTTAACAAGCTTGCAAAGAAATGATGCAAAGGTTTTTGGGTGAAAAAGCAAATAACTAAATAATTTCAAGCAAAACTGCAAACTTTGACGCAAAATTTTTGAATCTAGTAATTTTTTTTCAAATCTACTTAGGCCTAGTTAATTTTTTCTACGAATCTATTGATTTTTGCAGAGATGCCTGTGGCAGCAATGTGCAGCACACAGTAACTTATTAACTCACTGTTGTGTGTGGACTTCTTTCAGTTCGTAGTCTACTGGTGGCGTATGTGAAGATATTCATGTTTTGGTCTGTTTGTGTGGTTGAGCAATGAATTCAAATGTTTAACTCAATTATTTGATGTAGGATTGTTATTGTACTGTAAGTGTTGTGTAGCCTTGTTACAGTTAACAGTGTAGCCTATTTCTCATTTAGTCATTTAGGCTAGTGCGTTTTTTTTCTTGTAAATTTAGCATGATCTACTGTAAGTGTAGGCCACAGTACTGCAGTGCATGACAGGTCAGTTGAATTGGTGAATAGCATACGCAATGTACTCGTACTGTGTAGTTCAACTGTACACCTGCAGTATCCTACTACTTCTAGGTACGTGCAGATAATGATTACGTTTAATGCGCGACATAGAAAGAACACCACGCATTTTTCACATCCAAAAATGCAAATGGTTGTATGTCGAGAGCTTTAGTGGCTGTTCAGTGTTTGGTGGCACGTAGATACCCGATTTGATTCTGATATTTTCGGAAAGACTTTCTCTAGGAGACAAAGTAATTTTTTTCTGACTTTTTTGTGGGTTGTTGGGAAAATATTCGATGATAAAGTTAAAGGTAAATCTTAAATCTTAGATAATTTTTTTTTTCAAATTTGCTCATGATTATGATACGATTTTTAGATCAACCAAGCATGTATTTTTCTGCCTGAAGTGGCTAAGTATGGAACCACCCATGAATCTTCCTATTGCAATATGTATTTGACCATATCCATACCGCATCGCATGACGCGGTTTGAATAAAGTGGTCAGCTTGTCATTTGCCGACGTCGATCTGGTAGCTTAACGGGTGGGTTCCAAGCCTGGCGTGCAATGGTTTATCGGTTCACCTCTCACCTTGCCGACTTTCATTCTGGAAGTGGTTGCAAGTTTCAAATCATTATACCAGTTTTTTTTTTTTTCAAAAACTTTTCAAACTTTAGGTTTAAAGGTTAGATTGAGGGATTAGATTTAGGGTTAGGTTTAGGGGTTACATTTAGGGGTTAGATGGAGGGGCTAGATTCAGGGGTTACATTTACTCAAAAGATTAGATTTTGGGCCTAAGTTTAAGGGTTAGATTTAGGGATTGGGTTTAGGGGTTAACTTTAGCCTTTAGGGGTTTGTGTTAGCATAAGGAGTCATTCCATGTCAAATCACCCAAAAAAAGACAATTCTGAACCCTATCCTTTTAGATTTTAATGAAATGTAACATACATGACATGTTGGTTCCAGCCCCCAAACCTCAAGTCTAAAATTTTTGTTGATCAGATGATTGGTTTCTAAAATATCAGCGGTTAATTTTATGAAATTTTCGAGAAAATAAGTGGAGTACCCAACTTCAAAACACCATATCTTTTGAACCAGTCCAATCTGGAAAAGTAAAGTATCATTAAAAAAGGAAAAATCCAGGAATTCAAATCTGACATGATTTGAGTGAATTTTGAGGTGATGACTTTTTGACCTTCAAATTAATTGCCCCTGTGGATCAAATTATAAAATGCTGATGGCCATCGGATGTCGTAGCCTTATTTGTTACCTACAATAAAGTATATCAAAAGATGGAATATGTAGAATTTTTCGTTTTTGAGTAACATAATAATAAATGCGGGCCGCTTCCTTGGACATTCAGCCATAAACTCCAGCCTCAAATGATCATTGACCCGCATTGGTCTCTCTGTCCTTGAGCCTGTTGGCTTGACGAAAGATGGAAGAAGACCCGATGGTCTGACCATGAACCCCTGGTACAGAGGCAGGAGCCTTGTATGGGACGCAACAGTTGTGGACACCTTTGCAGAAAGTCACTACATAGTCAGTGCCGCTATACCAGGAAGTGTAGCAACTGATGCTGAGACTGACAAATGCNGGAAATACAATGACCTTCTTGACAATTACTACTTTCAACCAGTTGCAATCGAAACCACTGGTGTGTGTGGCAAGTCCACTGCCCTCTTCTTGAGCTGTCTCTCAAAGAAATTCGTTGACATTTTAGGCAACCCCAGGGAGCGACAGTGGCTCAACCAGTGCATGTCTCTGGCCGTGGTCAGAGGGAACACCGCCAACATATTCAATGGCCTGTGTGCAAGTTTGATCTGATTTTAGCCACTCTCAGTGCATTAACCAATGTTCCTGCCCGTCACTTGCCCTTCTTCCATGAATAGCCATCGTCTTCCAAATGTCTGTTTTCTGTGAGCTTTAGTGTCTTCAGTATGTTTTTTATGTTTTCTGTAAAGCCTCTGTGCAGTATCGTTTTGCTCCCCTTTTCAGCCATCCTGACTAACCTCACTTTGTTTATTTTTCATGTACCCAACGCTAACGTATTACTGTTTACTGTTAAACCTTTTTGTAATCTGTCTTTACCTCTGTCTGTCCAACCCCATTTGGTGGTGCTATGTGCCTGGTCGAACACACACACAATGGCGGTACTCCATGGTCTGTATAATTTTACTGTGTTTTTCTTTTATATCTATGCTTACCAATGATGTGAAGAAGAATGAAATAATAATAATAAATTGAAATTAGCATATGTAGACAGTATTGGTTAAGTTCACGCAAATCAAATGCAAAATAAATCTTCAAGTCTTATAAGTGCCATCATTTCACCATGCACAACCTCAATGCCAGGGTTAGGGTTATAGTTTGTTTTCATGACATCACAGAAGGTCAAATTAACATGGCAAAAGTATATTTCCATGGTGAAATGACAGTGTTAAAAGGTTATGTACCCAATCTAGTACCTACATCTAGTACCTATAGTACCTACACTATATTGTGATATGAAATGTGTATTTTAAAGTATAAAAGGTTGTTAACATGTTGATATCAGTGAGTAAGATAAGTTTTTACACTGATGTCAACAACTGTGACCAGAAAAAAGCATTCCACTTATCAGAATATTTTACTGGTAAGAGAGGAAGATATCAAAATGTTGGCATTGCGAAGTAAGATTAAGTACACCATATTAAAACGATTTGTTTTCATCATGAGCAAGCATTGCTTAAGAACTTTTCATTGCAACAGAGAAATTTAAGTGATCCATTTAATATTCATCCAAAGAAGCGAAGGACAAAATAGTTGCAGGTCCTTATAGAGTTATGAAAAACTGAAAAATCTACCTCCAAATGTAATTCCTAGTGAAAAACACTGCAGCACATGTGCAATTAGACTGAATGAAGATATGCCAAGTTCTGCACATACTGGAGGCTCTACTGAACCAAATGCTGGTATACTAAAGCATGAAAAGGAAGAATAATGGATACACGTTCACCACAACAGGATTATATCAATGATGTTGATAGTGTCACTGTCAGTTCTGAAAAGGGCATTTTGCTTGTGGAATTAAATGGAAGAAGTCAATGGGGAAACAGACGCTTCGAAAACCAGCCCAGAAATTAAAAGATTGTATTGAGAAGACCTGCAAAGTTGAATTGGAGTCATCTAACTCAGAATTATATGAGAATAACAAAAAAGATATATGTTTGTTTCATGCCATGTTGGAAAAACTCAAAGAAATAATCAAAAGATCCACTTTTTATATAGAACGTATTCAAATTTTAACCCAGTCCCCCTTTACCACAGAAAGAAAAATAAAAGCATTTGGTGCCTTGAACCACTTAGTAATGTGGAGCAGAGCATATAGAAAAGGTAATTCTAGACGAGTGCACCACAAACAAGGGCAAAGCAATGTTACCTAAGCTGAAGCAAGGACTAGTTGAATGCGATCAAAACGATGAAAACAGTCAAATGTTTCCTGGGAAAAAAAGAAAAGGGAGAGTCAGAATGCATGGCATGGATGATGAAAAATCCTAGAGTACTCTTCTAGATTACCCTTTTCTTTCTTCAATGCTTGGCTCTTTTTCACAAGGTGGTTTGAGACACCAAATTCTTTCATTGTTTCTATGGTGGTGAAGGGGGATTGGGTTAAAATTTGAACATGATCTATACAAGAAGTGGATCTTTTTTATATTTCTTGAAGTTTTTCCAACGTGGCACTAAAGAAGCATAAATCTTTGTCATTCTCATGATTCATCTAATGCTGAGGCAGATGACTTCACTTCAACTTGTAGGTATTCTCAATATATACAATATTTTAATTTATGTGCCGCCTTTTTAAACCTTAATTTCCTTTTTGACTTTTCTGTTGATAGATCCAAAGTGCCCATGTTTGACTGTTGTTTCATGCAATATTGCTAATGCATCATTTACGTCTACAAGCAAAATGCCCTTTTTAGAACTAACAGTGACATTATCAACATCAGATATCCTGTTGTGGTGAACTTGTATCCATTTGTTCCATTTCATGCTTTAGTACACCAGCATCTTGTTCAGCAGAGTAGTTTGTGTAGTATTTGGCATACTCTTCATTTCCTTATTCTGTCTAATCACACATGTGGTGCATTGCTTTTCACTAGGAATGACATTTGGAGGTGGACTTTTCAGTTTCTCTTAGCTACAAAGGACCTGCAATTATTTTGTACTTTGCTTCTTTGGATGAATGTCAAATGGATCACTACAATTTCTTTGTTGCAACAAAAACTTAAGCAATTCTTGCTCATGATGGAAACAAATTGTTTTAATATGGTGTACTTAAATTTTATTTTGCAATGCCAACATTTTCATCTTTCTCTCTTGCCACTGAAATGTTCTGCTTAGTGGTTTTTTTTGGTGACATGGATTGACATCAGTGTAAAAACTTAACTTACTCACCGATTTGACCTTCTGTGATGTCCTGAAATCAAACTGTAACCTAACCCTGGCATTGAAGTTGTGCATGGTGAAATGATGGCATTTAGAAGACTTGCTTTGCATTTGATTTGCTTAAGCTTAACCAATCCTGTCTACGTGTGCTAATTACAGTTCATTATCACTCAAACCAAAAATTTTGCACATTCCATCTTTTGATATGTTGTAGGTAACAAATAGGGCTACGATATCCAATGGTCATCAGCATTTTACAATTTGATCCATGGGGTGACTTTCAAGGTCAAAATATAGGTCAAAAGTTCATCACCCCTAAGTTTACCCAAATCACAAAAATGGTGCCAGATTTGAATTCTTGGCTTTTTCCACTTTTTATTGATACCTTACTTTTCCAGATTGGACCATTAGTTCAAAAGATAATGGTGTTTTAAAGTTGGGCGCCACCCCCTTGTATTCTCAATTTTCAAAAATTTAACCCCTGGTATCTCATAAACCGATCATCCAATCAATGAAAAATTTTAGATTTGAGGTTTAGGGGCCAAAACCAGCATGTCATGTATGCCAAATTTCATTAAATTCTGAAAGGGTAGGGTTTAGCCCATTGGGTGACTTGACATGGAATGACCCTTAGGTCAGCATTGGGGTTAGGGTTGAGGTTAGGATCATGAGCTTTGGAAAGGGGGACTTGGCCCCCTGGATTCTTTAAATTTCAATAAGAAAAGGCTGTTTCTGTGTTTTCCAAGGAGAAAAACAAATTTCACCACTTTAGTACTTTCATCTTTCATGCTGTACATGCATTTTAATTTCAGATTTGGAAGTGGCTAGGGAACCGCCTCACATGACACAGTTCGAATAATGTAGGCAGTTTATCACTCAAGCGGCGTTGACCTGGTAGTGTAACGGTTAAGTTTCAGTTCTACCATGTCAATACTTGTGGGTTTGCCTCTCTTCTAGGCGCCTTGCATTTTTGTAATAACGGGCACATTTCAATTCGTTTTGTGAGACCAGTTTTTCTTTATTTTTTTCAAAACCTTCCAAACTTTTGTTTTAGGGATTAGTGTGAGGTTAACTTATAGTTACCTTATTGTAAGTTTGGCGTTAGGTTAGCATTAGGTTAGGGTTAAGGTCAGGTTTTAGGTTTAGCTTTTGCATTTACTATGTTTTTACCAAGCCTGGTGGATTCTCGTCGTGCGTTACGGTCACATTACAGGAGGTGGTCAAATAAGGTGTCAAATTTAAAGATCCACAGTCGGTTCTGTAGTCATTGCCTTTTGATTTTATAGCTTTATCGTTTAAGCATGTTGTTTCCACTGATAGTGCTAGACCGCACCAGATCTCAGGGCAGGTGTTGAGCAGATATTTGATTTTTTCGTCATCCATAACTGTCAGGCCATGTGTTCCATGGGGATACACAATACAAAAACGGATATCTGTCACTGTGGGTATCATTAACGGATGTGTGATGATGTAACTGGAGTTAAAAAAAAACAAGGTAAAACAACAATAAATGGAAAAGATATTTATTGTTGAAATTTAATATCAGCTTCCTCCAAACACAATCAATGCTTAAATACAGAGTTGTGATGGTTCTAATTTGGATTAATGGAAGTAGCTGCAGAAGTGCCTGGCATGACACAGTTTGAATAAAACACTAAGTTTTTTGTCACTCAAGCAGTTCTGTCATGCCATGTTAGTATAGATAGTGGATGTGTTTACGTCTACTGTCAACTGTGCCAATGGTTTTCGGTTCGGCCCTCATCTTGTTGACTTCCGTTTTGGTTGTAGGGTCAGTCTACCAGTCTGCAGATGTAAACACCAAAATTCACTGAATTTGCTATTTTTCAATAAATACGTTAAAATAATATTTTTAAATTCTGACGAACACTTTACAAAAACCAACCTCTACCATTATGAATCATTCACTATCCGATATCATTTGACATAACCCCAGTTACACACCCCTAATCAAACCCATGTTTCTCCTCAATATGCAGATGAGAGCGCCAGTAAGTGGCGCCATTGAGGCAAATAGATTTCTTGCCTGTGCAGAGCGCTTGCGAGTCACAATTGCTTATTGTCATCGTGAGGCGATTTGGAGCTAGAAGCTCGTTCCAATAAATTAAATCTTAGTGAACAGGTGCAAATTTGTCCGAACAGTTCAGCAACAGCTAATAAGTCATTTTTGTGATTGCACAATGTCTGAGTTGGGCAATTGGAAAGAGTGTACTAGAAACAATCAGAATTGTGGAAGCATGTGTTAGTTAATGCTAGAAAGTGCAAATACTGTACGTCAGGGATGGGCAATTAGCGGCCCGCAGGCCACATGTGGCATGCCACAGCATTTGCAGTGGCTCGCAGAAGCATTCAGAAAATATCTTCAGATGTGAAATTTGTGTGAGTTTACATTATTACAATATTGTTTGCGCCGGATAAAGTTAACTTGCTCAAAACCAATTACATTAGCACCTTTTCTGTGTATCATTAATGTTTTTGTTTCATTTATTTTCCATCAAATTAAGACATACTGCCCTCCGCTAAGCGCGGCCTTTTCAAAGTAACCCCCGAGCCAATTTAAGACCATCTCTGGAAGCCCTTAAAGACGCTTTCATGTGACTATCTTGGAATAGTCCTTTGAAGTTTTCATTGTCATTGTCACGAAAATGTATCGGCAAACGAAACCTTTCACCAGGTTTTATTCAACTAAAAACACCAGCACACATCAACATTTGCAGCACAACACAACAACCGCCTTGTACGAAACTAAACACAATCTGATACCGACGTGCGATACTAATGACTAGGCAAAGCAATGCAATTCGACGCGGCATGTAATCAATAAGTGGAGTAATCAGTGCAGGCAACTGTGGGCATCAAAACTGTCGCACTCTCCCCCCTTTTAAATGATATAGACCAATCACCAAAACGATCAGGAGGTTTTCTTAATCTCGTAGAATGACGTAGGGGTTGCACATCTGCACGCGGCAGTGACGGAAATGAGTCAGTGCTGGGCGACAAAGAGGTTAACCCTTGCGATGGTGTAAGCATCTTAGCGGCAGGCGGAGGATAGCCACTGCAATCGGGTATGACATTCTCCACACTGCTTAGAGTCGTGGGATTGAAGGCGACGTCTGTTGTCAGCTCTTCGGCAATTGTTTGAGACCTGGGAAAAGGCGGTAAGTCAGACGTAGAGACCATAGTTTCTTGGCCATCACTTAGATGTATTACAGAATACGTCTGATTATCCTCCAAGAGTTCAACAGGGTCGCATAAGGGGTTGGCCTTGTTTCGAACATGGCGACGTAGAAGAACAGGTCCTGGATGCAGTAACCACGAAGGGAGCGCAGAACCAGTCATGGCTTTGTGAGGGAAGCATTCGTGGGGAGTTTCATTTGTTGTAAGACAAAAAAGGGATCGGACAGCATGTAGAGTG
>JGI24021J15306_10010636_pt1 | contig 11429 bp, 7 predicted proteins | sample Ectturendosymbi1_FD_15306 | JGI IMG/M metagenome (IMG submission 15306)
CCCCGTGAAAATTTTCTGCATACGCCACTGCTCAAAGTTAACATGTGCTTATTGCCAATAATGCCACCAACTGGAGCGGTCGTTATTACTGGGATTCATGAGCGCTTATTACGAATGAAAATTCCGTAACTAGCTTCAGTAAAATGAAATTCCGTATGATAAAGACCTAATATATCACGATTGCAGTATGATTGGTTTTGCGAAGCCTTTAAATTTTATTATAACTTACGTAGTGTTGACTAAAAGTTGGCAAAACAATTTTCATGAAAACTGATAGATACTCTGGTCCTCTGTTGCCAAATTCCATCCAGGCACAAACTTTGGATTCGCTTCTTCCCTAAGATGTAAGCGAAATCTTGAAAAACCTTGTCGTTGTTGGAACGGTACTCGCTTAGATTGGCGTTGGATGGAGTAAAAAAAGGTAGTAATAAATGTAAATTGAAGAAATGTAACAAACCATTAAATATTCATCTTCTGAAAACAGTTGAGCTTGTGAAGCTACTATTATTTTTGATATATGCCCAAACGCATTGCAAAAATGAACGGCAAAGCTCGATGACAGGAATTCATTAGGGCCAGCGTAAGTTTTTGTAGCAACAGCAATTCATCCAAGCGCAGATAAACGATCATGAAGAATATGATTTTTATCCACGTGTGAGACAGCTTCAGTCATTGTTTCAAATGTTAGTCTGAAAAGCACAAGAAGGACGTGTCTTGAACAGGAATGAGCATCCTGCAGCGCACCAAAGTTTTCATGCCGCCGACCGAGATTAGTCATATACTCGGGGGTGTAGTGGGGCGGGAACGCGTGGGAACGGCGTCACACTTTTTTCACACCTTTAATATGAGCTTTAATATGACCTTTAATATGACCTTTAATCCTACACCTTTAATATGAGCTCGAAAGTGTTTTGAAATGGCTCGTATTTTTGGGTGCGTTCCCACACCTCTTTTGTTAGCACTACATCCCTGCATATACTCACACTATTCTGAGACGCAAAGACAGAGCATATTAGATTTTGGGGTCTTCGGTCCACCAGAGACGTCATTTCACCATTTCACTGCATTAAGCTCTTGATGATCAAAATTAAAACAGCGTTGATGTCGTTTTACCGTCGTATTTAGTTCTTGCTATGTTTGTTTATGTGACCAACACATAAGCTTTTATGTGACTAGCTTTTAACGTCTGAAAAAATAAACCAAAATGATTTCTTCGAAAGCATCCAAAAGACTAATTGTTGAAGACGATGTCACGTTTTTAGTAGACACTGGACTGAAAGTTTTTTTTCACTTGTTGAGTTACAACCATGTGTTTTACCCAGTTATATGTAGTTGAGACATTAACCTACGAGCTTAAGCTTTTGTCAAAGAAGCCGAGACCCGATCTGAACTTCTACACCAGACACTTAAAAATTTTTTGGCTAGAAGCTGATCCATGCTTCCACCATTTTAGTGCGTCAAACACAATTTGATTAACTTTTGTGTTTTCATGCGAACGGGATTAAACACGGAAACTGTCTCTGCACTTTCAGGCCCCTTCGCCAGGTCTTCGATGACGTTTTCCAATTTTCGCGCATGAATCATAACAAGGTCATATCACTATCAACCTTCACTTTAGTTGAATTTGATATAATTTTGCAAATTTTTTCCCTGCTTGAGGATCAACCAGGGGAGATGGTGGAGCGGGAACGATCGGGAACGGCGTTCCCACACTTTTTGTATAGAAACCTGACATGAAGATGTGCATATTTACTCAGATTTCCTGCGTATAGCTCGAGATGTTGCATAAATGAACAAATGACAAGCCATCTCTTGCGTAGCACCTCAGCATAATTGTGTAATTATTGATAATGGTGCGTTCCCACACTTCTTGTTTCGCGTTCCACACCTTTTTTACTTGAAAATGGCCAGCTTTTTGGATGCGTTCCCACTCTTCTTTTTTTAGCTCTACATCCCTGGAATCAACGTAACAAGGAGTACATTTAGCTATTGAAGTTTGCATTCACCAATCACTTTTCCAAGCAAAGGCTAAATGGTGTTTACAGCAAAATATTACATGTCTAAAGAACTACTGCAAGTTTGTAATCAAGAAGTTTGAAACGGAGATCTGCACCCTACGAAACTGAGGCCGACAATCGCCTAAACGGACATTGAAAATAGTCTCGAGATTCCATCATCGATACGAACTGTCATGAAATTTTGAAAAAAGTTTACTTCGGAAATTATTTATTAAAGCAAGAGCTGCAAAAGCAAGTTACTGATGGGCCATAAAGCATGACGTACCAGCAAGTTGGGTTTGAGAAAATTTTACTTTTGTAAAAGAATGCGACAAAAGGATGTATACTAAGTATCGTTACAAAGGCAGGCTATTGTAGATATTTTACACAAATAGTAAAATTTTTAACATTAAATAATTTGAGACCAAAGCAAAACTACCATCTGGTTGTAACTTTTATCGACAGATGTGCTGCTTTAATCCATTTGGAAGAGAAGGAAATTGTCTAAGTATAGGTATATATCTAATTGCAGAGGTTGTTTTGCAAAGCAAACTATACGGTCACTCACATGGACTTCATCTGGGTCTCACGTGATCTCCAGACGCCATCGACTCGGATTTTTTTGCTTCATCCATGATGTACAGAATAAAACCTGCGATGTGGTCACCGCACTTAATTGATAGCTCGGCGATTTACCACTTGTGTCGTCTCCTCAATATCACGCTGCAGAATGCTTTCACTAATTAGGCAACATAGAATAGGCATCATATACTCATTTTTTAGTGTTTTTCCTTCCTGCCAATTTTTAAAGTTACGCTTGTGTTCACGTGATAAGAGTGTCGTCAACCGTGATCAATTCAATTGGATCATTTTGTCACATTTCATTACAGGCAATGGCCCCAGTATCACTAGTTCGAAATCAGATCGAAATCCTCCAGCAAATGAATCGCATTTATCATCCAACCGCAATGATTTGACCCAAGGCTGCATTCCCGCAGAAGAAGCGTTCCGCAAACAGGTGACGTATTCTCATACAGTATTTGCTGCACTAGGCGTCTTCAATTAGAAAGTACGAGCATAAAACTTCAAAATTACTTTACTAGTTTTTAGGTGTGATTAAAAGATTACATTGAGAATAATGCTGCCTATGCCGCATCAAAATTTAGCAACGAGCAATATTTTTCTTTGATTTACCTTTCAGCGTTTCTGTCAAGTCAGGGAAAAGGTGAATCAAATCTACAAACGCTTAGTTATTGAAATTTTACTTTGTAGGTGGTGCACGTCACACCAGAGCAATTTTTTGTCTCTGAAACTGCGAAGCAAGAGACTTCAAGACCAAGTGTTGCAGCATCGTCTCCCTTTCGAAGGACTTTCAGGAACCAACAAACTTTCGCTAGATGGCGCACGTCAAACACTGAAAAACCATCGACCGCCTTGCATCGCGTTCGCAAAGAAGATCTGTATGAACGTTTCTATCCGAGACGAGTAACGTTGGCTCCATTTAGCTTTTAAAACAGTGGTTTTCAAGCTTTTTCATGCAGCGACCCATTTTGCAACCCGATTTAATTTAACGACCCCCTCCCGAAAATTTCCAGTCAGGTGTATGTAATGCAGCTGTGTTTGCACAAGACAAAATCAGAATGATTAAAAAATAACATACAAAATCACTATGCTGAGCAAGGACTCATTTGTTAAATTTCATACACATGGCGGCATCAGTGAGAGAACCTCGTGCCGTATGCAATCACTCCACAGCACAACTCACTGAAAAAAAGAATAACGCCCAAGTTAGCTACCGCATTCAGATATCTAATAACAAACACAGCACCTCTTACGTCATAAATTTACTTGTACGTTGCCAAACGCAACAGTACTGCAATGGTCATAACCACACTCAAAAAACAATGTAATGGCAGGGTTTTTTTAATGCGTTTTAGGGACCCGATTCGAGTCTCTAGAATCAGAGAAAATTGTGATCGGGTCCCTAAAATCAGAGAAAATCGGGTCCCCAGAATCAGAGAAATCGGGTCCCTACAGTACAAATCCATACCGGGTACTTAACATTTTCCTTAAATAAAACCCTGGTAATGGTCATAATCATATTTATCATTTTTGCCAGGTGCTCCTATTATTTTGGCTACGACAAAAATGGTTCCATATACGAAATATAAAATATAGAAGTAATTATGGTCGAGCTTCTACACAGGGAGGAATTCATAGGCAGAAGCAACAGACCGCATTAAATATTTCAAACTAAGCCACTTCGTCCTATCCATAGCAATAATTTTTTATGTTTATAAATAGTGCCATAAAAGGGCAGAATTGTTTCAAACGCCAGAGTTTGCTTCTTTTGAATGAAAGTCTCATTGTAAAGTCAAACAATTTTCTTGATAGTACACGAGAGTCACAGGTGCGTTAATATGTACAAAAGCTAATCAAGTTTGTAAAGTACTGGGGTTGCTTTCATACTCTGAATACGCTTCATATTCGTTGTAATGAATACGCTTCATATTCTTTGTAAGGGCAGTACATGTACAACGATATGTTACAGTGAGTTGGTTTACATGGCAGTAGAAATGGTGCAAATTTGTTCTATACATTACTATTGCTACCTGATGAAAAATAGCAGGTCTTATGTGAAAAAAACAAACTTTTTTCTTTCAATAGAAAGAGCAAATATAATCCACTTCCAGGTATCACTACTTTACTGTTGTGGTAGCATATTTATCTGTATCGAATGAAAAAAATGAGAAGAGCATCTGTAGCGGTAGGCATGGTATCATTCTCTCATGTGACTGCTAGAAACTCTAAATACAAAGTATCTGCTTTTTAGCGTTTAAGATTCAAGAAGTTACAACTGTTTTTGACTGCGGTGTCCTTTTTTCAATACTATACTGTTGGATTGTCATTAAAGAAAAACCGCAAATAAATTATTATTCGTCTTGAAAAGCCAAATCCTTTTTCATTTTTCAAGTTGCAGAACACTGCTGTATTGACATTCAAACCTGAGAGCTCATATTGTCTAACATATTTCAATTATGTGTCTCAGTTAGTTTTAAAACAAAGTAATAAAAATCTGAACACTACTGTTTGTTCGTACAAGCGTGCAAAACTCCTTTACAAGCATTTAGGACGGCAACACATAGCTATTAATCTGTGTCTTATGTGTCATGGTTGTTTGTCATTAAAAAATATACTTGAGGAAAACTAATACATCAGCTAATTTCGCAAGATAGTGTAAGAATGATAACGGCATAACTGCTAAATCAGTTAAGGAAAAAAAACAAATGTATATCATTTTTCTTTGGTGGCGTTTCATTCTCAAGATTGTCTACCTAGTCCTCCACCTATGTACATGTTCGTTATCTTTGTCTTGACTGGAGAGAACCCTGGTCGGTTCATGCCATCAGCTCTTCCATCATCCAAAGCAAAATACCGAGACGAAGACGAAAAATGAGTACGGATTTGTTGACTGATGGAACTGACCTCGTGTCGTTAACTTCCCAAGATTGCGAGTTTCACTAAGAGGTTTTTTACGGTCTGTTGGAATTTCTGGTTAATTTGTATTTATTCGCTGCTTGACAAACGCAATGCAGCAGATACAATTTTGACTAAGCCAAGGCAAAGTCGAAAGGCCACATTGAAATCATAGTTTGTCTTCGCCAAACCCGAAGATGTGTGAAAACTTTAATGAGATTTTCTACGGTCTAATGCCAATTGCTTAATTTTTTAAATATGTGTATTTCATTCATACTCAAGTTGCAACTATTGAATATTTCTTAGGCTATACTTTTTGCGAAAGATAGAGCGTTTTGATTAAATTTACTTTTACACGTTTTTTCAATATCCTAGATTAAAATTAGTGAAAAGCAATGCCAAGTAATATATTCATTTCTGCACTCACGTATCGTATTTTTTTACAGAACATTTTTTATCTAAACGCACGTATCAAAGTTTGTTCCAGATTTCAATCCTATGTTTACCAAGACCGAGCAGCTACTGACTCCAATGTTGTCAAGGCTTGCATGTAACCACGCAAGAAGCAAGTCAGGAACGCCTTCAGATTTGCACAGCTTAGTATCAACGCCACTCCTGCAAAATTCAACCACCGTTCCTCACACAGTCCCAGCTAAGACAGAAGAAGCTTAATAAAAAAACGCAAAGCTGAACCACTGTTGTCGTTTCATTTTTCCTTACATTTATTGAAAGTTATACAATGCATTCCAGAAATTGAAGCTACCTTAGAAGCTACGCAGATGGAACATCTCGCTTTTTTATGAGTTTGCTAAAACAGAGTTTTTTATTTCAATTGTTTTTCAATCGTCGTATCATCAGGTGTGCTGAAAAAGTAGTAATCCTAGGTGTCGTTTACGGCAGTGACAGGCCGTGGGTGGCGATGGTGACCCTCAGCCGGGACCTCTGACACAACGCGTTGTTGGTTGTCGGATAATTACCCAAAAAAGTGTCGGGGTGTCAGAAAAGCATTGATTGGAATCCTTCCTGCCTGACTCGGTCCGGGCAAAACACACGTCAGACGGCTAATGGCCCAAACGGTGGTGTTGATATAGAAGACACGGTACAGCGGTTGGAAAAAGGCACGTGTTTTTAGCTATTTCACCGGTTGAGTGTCAATCAAGTTGCGGTCGAACGCACACAAATCGAAAATGACTTTATGGTGGCTCAGGATTGCGACAGTTGCTTATAACTGGGTCTTAAAAACTGTCAGCCACTGGCTACACTGGCATAATACATAAAATGAGCATAGAGAACATAAATATACATTTTAGAGACCCTTTCAGCGTGGGATTTCATCAGTGTAAGCTCAAACAGTTTATCTCTCTCAGTTGAAAGGGCCTGAATGAAAAAGATGCTTGATTTTACCTTGGTAAGTATGCAAAATGCTGTTTTGCTTTCAGAATAAATCAGACCCGAAAACACTTCTGTGAGTTATGAAAAAAGTCTAATTTTTCTGAAAATAAAAAAGGGCCCAGACCAATATGACACCACAAAAACAAACTTAAAATGAGACTATTTCACATTTTGATTCCAAGTACACGCAACCGATTTGATTTAAATCTAAAGCAAAACATTTTACTTCGGTAAGTTTAATGAAAAGAAAAAATAGCATATGTGATAATGCGCAACTAGGGTCAGGCTTTGACTGATTTCATAACAGCTCATTAGGCCCGCATGTCAAGGACCGGGTGTCAGGTCGCACGCTGAAACGTAGCCTGAAAAAGCCTTCAGCTGGCGAAGGATTTCAGATGCGTTCTTTTTTCGATGCCCGGCACGGTTTAGGCGGGATCTTGGCGAAACGGAAAACGTCAATCAATTTACCGCTGGCCAGAGCGCGACGCGGCGCGCTGTTTGTCTGACTTGTCCTTTCTTCATGGGAAGTGACTACGGAGCGCCGGCAAGACCGAAAGCCGAACGTGACAGCGAGGCCGGCATCGGCAGCGAGCGATCTGCCACCGGGCTCATTACCAAGTTCGATACCAAAGGAACGCAGGCAGATAATGCCCTGAGCAAACTAACGGGACGGCAGATAAAGTTACTACAATCGCCCCTGACGATGTTCGGGAACGTTAACTAAGCGCGAGACCACCGAATCACACGCAAGTTTTTCGGGTGTTGGTTTTCTTGCTTATTCGAGTAGAACATGTCATCGAAAATCAAGAGCTGCTCACTTGGCTCCGAAACAACTGTTCAGAAAATTATGCATGTTGGAAGCAGCCGCGATGTTACTTATAAAAAAAAAGAACTCTGTCAGAAGTATGAGAAAATTCTGTCAGAGTTTTATTAGAAATGCTGAAGAGATTATTCCTCAGTGACCCTGTCTTTCAAAAATTGTTTGAGAGGTATTACTTAAGATTTAGAATCATCTCCTAATTGTTTACTCCACTTGACTATTATTTTAACGATTTTTCAAGAACGTTTCATTAAAATAAAATGATTTTGTTAAGTCAGAATTCAAAAGAAAAATTGAAAACCAATGTCAACAACAATTTTTGAGCACCAAAAGCTAGTTTTTACAACACTTAGCGTGAACTTACTGTTCATTTTAGGAAAATTGTCGCATCCAGTTTTGCTCTTTCTGTTTCGGTCTTGTCAGCCACTAAAACCAGATAAAGCAGAACACAAAATTCAGTTGTAAATCTTTAAAAGTAGTTGCTGGTGTTGATCTAAGTTTAGCCGTAAGTCCTTGAAAACGTTCCCCAAAAATAGAAAAATATTTGGTCGAAAACTGTGGACAAAGACATGCACGATGCGTGTCGTGACCGTGACCTCGTTTGATATTATATTCAATTAAGAAAAGTCAACAATCGTTATACGCAAGCTGGATGTCGATGGCAATTCTCTTGCACAACAATAACCGTCTCTGTGACGCAAAAAGTTCTCAGAACCAAGACGCTGTTTGATGTCACGGTCAAGCGAACCTGAGATGACTTAACCAATCAGCGCTGGCGTGCAGAATCTTGAGCAACTTTCTAATGGAGCAAAGCTGCGTCGAAAAGCGTAGCTATGATTAATAACCTGACGTGATTAACACAACAGTTGGATCAAGGTCTTGTGAAATATGCTCAAGCCTCACAGCAGCAGAGAAATCAGTATTTCTACTCAAACCAATGCAACAGCCAAACTCTACCCAACTCAAAAAAAGTTTTCGTCGTTTTATCTTGTTATGACAATTGAGTCAGTTATCAGTGAACTGACTAAAACCTGTTTTCTTAAAGAGGTTTGAATGGCATGGCTGCAAGTCTACATTGGATTAAAAATGCTTATAACACACACAAAAAGCTCCGTGATGTTATAGGTCCCACCATAGTGACTGAAGCAAAGAGAAATTTTTCACCGCTATCCACCTAAAACTACTCTCTGTAAAATTCCCAAACTTGCAAGATTAGTTTTGTTTTCTTTCATTAGTTCTTCATTGCTTCTGTGCGCGCTGCCATAAGTGATCCCTCTTAGTAGCAGTAGTCCCCCCTGATAATAATTATCTCTCGCAGTCAGTTTTTTGCAGTAGGGTAATTTTTTAACAACTTCCCTGTGCATTTCCGGTCACTGACAAGATTTACCTTTTCTCTTGTCAAATATATAAAACTTGTACAAAAGGCTTATAGTTGGAGAAAGTTTTCTGATAAAGATAAGTTGATACCACTCATAGCTAAAAGCAAACGATGTTTGGCTTATGCATAAGTTACCACAGGCTGCCTAATCAACATTTACCTCCTTCCTATAAGAAACATCTGTTGCTTGCGAATCATGTGCACTTTGCCAACCTCCCGGCTGGCGTAGAGGAATCTATTATCAAAACACCAGTGGAGTCTCACTGTGTGTGAGGTGAATCGGCAATGCGCACGAAAAGTATGTGCTGTTAAGCGCAATTGTTTGCTTTGGTTCAGCAGCGCTAGCGTTTTTTTCACACTTTGTCTGCACAAAAAGCAGGTCTCCACCACAAAAATTCGATTTGAGTCAGTTATTTTGAATCCACGGTTTGTTTGAAAACAACTTTATCTCAGAGAGGATTTTTCTTTGGGATATTCACGGAAAGCAAATCATTGTTGTAAATTATTCCAAAAATGCTGTTTTATTATCTGCTTATTTGCTGGGTAAGCACGAATGGGAAATACGAATAATTAATGTGAACTTGAATGTTCTTGGTACGAAAACTTAATAATATAGCTGAAGCACCAATTTTGTTTGCATTTTATGAAACTTTGTATTCATCAGCTTATTACCTTGCACAAACTGCTATATTCCTCTCATTCTAAAATTGGTTGACATTTCAAACTTGCTAAAGAGCTCACTCGTGTCTTCGTATTTTATAGCCAGCGCCCTGGTTGCTTCGTAGTGTGCTACCCACGGGTTAACAATCAAACAGCAAGCGAAAATATTTTCATGAAAGACCTTGAGTATTCAGTAGGTTTCGTTTGATGTTATTTAGTTTGTGCAAGATTGAAACGCAGTTTTTAAAAATATAAAAATAGTTGTGGCATGACTCATTCATTATTTGAACAAAAATCTAAAAGATCAAAAATAAGGCTGCACACTTTTCATCGGCGAAGGCGCAAGCTGTCAATTAAAAAAGATGTTGTCTAAATGGTCGTGTATTCTGAATTTTTTTCTGAGACACGGATGTCAACCGTCATGAGGCGAGAAGTGCCAGAATGCGAACAGATCTGAGGACGCACTGGGCAGATGCCACCCAGGTTGATGCGTATTTTTTATTTTATACCAAGGCAACACTTTGGTACAATTTGGCGTTGCTGCGTGTGCGCGTTGTATATACAAACACTTGTGTCGACGCGAATCTTTCTCATTGATGATACCAACAACTCTTTCTTTGGAATCATGCAATCAGTCAATTCCAGCTTTGTTGACGGATTCAGTCCTGGGCTGATATTTGCAAACAGAATTTCGAGGCAAGACAGAGAGTTTTGTAAACGAGAGCATAATGAGATGCAGTTGAACAGTTTCTGCGAGTGTTCCAAGGATGCAGCTTGCGTTGATAGCCAACGCGTTGCGCTAGACTGATTTCAGCCACTTGGCAGTCGTAAGAGCAACCGTTTCCTGGCCGAACCTGCAACCTAACACCTCACATACCTGTGCGCCGATCACCTGCGACCTTGGAGGGCACGGAAAACAAAAACAGAGGACTTGCCACTTGTGCTGTCAGGTCTGCAAACAATGGAGAAATCTGCTAGTTTAAGTTCATGCAACGGCAACGTCCCTGACGTTCCCTTCGACTATATCAAGACGTTTAAAAAATGTCTTTCTCCAGGAATATTTTAAGCTGTTGTGCAGTAAGCTGGAGTAAGAATTTTGCTTGACGTATCCAAGAGTATTTTCAAATTTTCTACCTTTTTCCGTTTAACTATGCAATATTTTCAAGCTCCAATATCCCAATTCAAGAGTTTCTTAGAGTTAGATGTAATGTCAGAACTTTCGGCCGTTAGACTTCCTACTGGACTTTTGCATGTCAAAGATTTAAAGTGACCTATTTTTCAAAGTTATACAGTCTTATTTCTGGGAGGATTTCGATTGTTAAGATAACAAACAGTGACATTATACTTCTGAAAACCGTGTTTTTCAAAGATTTCAGTGTAACTGTAATCATGCACAAATAAATATCCACGAGAATGTTTGCATTACTATTGAATTCATCATAAAGATTAGCATTAATGATTTCCTTTTTTCCTAATCTGAATACAACAGACACATTCTGTTCAAATGGTTTCACTTAAATTATTCTTATAAAGCAGTGGTTTCCAACATTTTTTGCATATGCCCCACCTAATAACCAGAGGTGAAAGTAAGCCGGAACGGCCCTGAACGCCGTTCCGGTAAAAGAATCGTTGCCGGTACGGCGTTCCGGTTAGAGTTTCAAGTACACTAATATGTAGGCTATTTGTTTTTGTTCAACTCAAGTTT
>JGI24021J15306_10010637_pt1 | contig 11429 bp, 7 predicted proteins | sample Ectturendosymbi1_FD_15306 | JGI IMG/M metagenome (IMG submission 15306)
ATTTTATTGCATACTGAACATCTTGGATTTCTGGCGCTTAGTAAAGGGCTGATCAACCAGTTTGCAAGTCAGACGGATGCAACTGCTGCTATTGGAGAGCCTGAACAAGCGCACAAAGCTCACAATATGGCAACAAGCAATAAGCCATTATTTTCTTTTGTTTAGTCAAGAACACCTCAAGAATCACCCCAAAACTGTTCTTAAGCACGTTAGTCAACAGAGCAACACTAAGTTTGCAAATGTAATAAGCCAGGAAGCTGATTTAAAGGTATGCCGGGAGAAAAGTGCAGCATGGGAAGCAGTAAAAACATTAGGACAATGAAAAATTATAAAAACAAACACATTGTGACCAATATGTTTGTTTCTGTTCAGCAACAATGTTGACCTCAAAAATAATAGCAGAAATTTGTTGCAGCCACAATATTGCATTGCCCTGAGCCGACTAAAGAGAGAGTCGAATTGACAACCATCGGCGTAACAGCAATAGAGATTCCCCACTTGACTAGGCCCACTCTACTGTTACTGATACGAATTCAACGTTAAATGTGGCGTAATCACCACAACCATTCTGAATTTTCTTGTTGCACAAATAGCTGCAATGAACTTGCTGTAACTCAATTCGATTTTGATAAATCAAGAAATTGCCCTAGGGCAGGTGATACTGTTATGAAAAAGGCACTTCCACCCTCGTTGCTCCCTTTTTCAAAGGGCAGGCTGGACAATGCCTCTGTCCTTCTCCCGCTTTCCAGCGTCCCTGCTGGCTTATACCGTATTTTGAAGTGCTAAAAGTAAGTTGAGAACACAGCTTTGTGCAAAATCTAGGGAATTTTTGTGAAATTTTGGGAATTTTGGACTTATCTTTAGGGAATTTCTAGTCAACATTTGTGGGAACCCTGGCCACGGTTTGCAGTCTGGCAATGGCTCAGCTTTTCAACCATTGCTTCAATGCTATAGTATAATTCGTTCCCACCAGCATCTGTGTTATGTACATTCTTCTTGTTTTGAGCCAGTTGTTAAAACCACTGCTTGGCCCCACGAAATCTCGGGGAAGATGTTGAGCAGTCAAGATGATTGTTGAGTATACTATATGATTTTTAAGTATGTTTCTGTAATGTATGTTTCATTATGTTGTTCTTAATGTTCAACTCAGTTAAATGTCATGAGATTATTTCATTCATGCTTGCATGCAATGGTCCCTCTTCTGCTATTTTTGACTTTCGTGTGCACTGCTTTGCAGTGCTTAGTGCTTGCGTTTCCAATTTTTTGTTTGCATCTGAAGTTTGGCATAATGTGCCCCATTTTCTGTATTTTTCTGTGTATCATCATCATGTATTTATAAAAGGATGCTCCTTTCTCCACTGCTCTTTTTTAGGTGTTGTTGTTCGTGCAGATTCAGTTTTTCAATTGGCAGTGGTTATACTAGGTCTACCAGCTGACCTTCATTTTTGAAAACTTATATTCATCTTCCACTTGTAACATGACATTAACACACGACGAGTGTGCAGTAGACTGCACTTATGCTTGGTAGAAACGTACTAAACCTCAACCCTCAACCTAACACCTAAACCTTAAACCTAAACCCCAAACTTTAACCCTGAACCTTAACCATAAACCTAAGGCAATGGCTGCAGAACTGCGCATGGATCTTTAAATTTGAAACCTTATTCGACGACCTCTTGCAACCTGACAGTAATGCACGAGGAGAATGCAGTAGGCTTGGAAAAAACATAGCAAATGCAAAAGGTAAATCTAACCGTAACCTTAACCTAACACTAAGCTAGCCTAACCTTAGCCTAATGCTATTGCTAAGCTAACATAACACTAACCTAACGCTAGCCCCTAAACCTAGCCCCTGAAGCAAAAGTTTAGAAAGTTTAAAAAAAGTAAAGAAAAACTGGTCCCACGAAAAGGAACATGCAAGCAGTCACTATTACGAAAACGCTATCCGCCAAGATGAGAGACAAACCCACAACCACTGGCACAACAGACTTGAGATGTATCCGTTACTCTGTACCAGGTTAATTCCATTTAAGTGATGAACTGACCGCTTTATTTGAACTGCGTCATGTGAGTTGGTACAGTGGAATAAGTTTTGAAATAAGGAGATCCATGGGTGGTTCTGTAGCCACTTGCCAAACCATAAACCTATGGCAGTGTCTATTCTGCCACCAAGATGGCAGCAGCAAAGGCTTGGTTGGTAGAAACGAAGTAAATGTAACTAAAAGATAAACCTACAACCTAACCTTAACTGTAGCCCGAACCTAATGCTAAGCTAACATTAACCTAACCTAATGCTAAGCCAACACTAAGCTAACCTAATGGTAAGATAATACTAACCCTAACCTAACACTAAGCTAACGCTCACCTAATCCTCACCTAACCTAACAGCACTAACCCCTAAATGTAACACCTAAGCGGAGCCTGAAAAAAAGCAAAAAAAAAGAAAGTCGGCAAGGTAAGAGTCGAACTGAAAACCATTGGCATAGCAGCTGTAACACATAAACACCACGAGCAGGACGACGTTTTCCTGACAAAGTGACCTTTTCCTTGGTATTGCGTCATGTCACGAGACCAAATCTTCGACTGGCAGCACAGTAGCTCCAGCCGCTCTGTTGTCACCAGAATATTGCTGGTAAAATGAACACTACCTTAGTGCCTAAACCTCAAACCTAAACCTCCCCATGGCCTCTCCTGTACTAAAAATGCAGGCCGCTTCCCAAGGCGTTCAGCCATCAACTCCATCCTCAAGAGGTCATTGACCCGCATTGGTCTCCCCTCCACTTTGGAGCCTGTTGGCCTGACTAACGATAGAAGGAGGCCGGATGGCCTGACTTTGGGCCCCTGGTACAGAGGCCTGAGCCTGGCGTGGGTGCAACAGTTGTGGACACTTTTGCTCAGGGCCACTATAAAGACTCCGCCAGACAGGCTGGTTCTGCAGCCACAAAAGCTGAGGCCACAAAATGCCAAAAATATCATGACCTCCAAAGCAATTACCACTTTCAACCAGTGGCAATTAGAACTGCTGGTGTGTATGGCAAGTCCACTGCCCCTTTTTTGAGTGGTCTTACGAAGAAACTTGTTGAGGTGTCTGGGGACCCCAGGGAGCGCCAGTGGCTCCACCAGCGTCTGTCCCTGGATGTGACCAGGAGAAATGCTGCTAGTATATTGGCCTGTGTGCAAGTTTGATCTAATTTTACCTGTTATTTTTCTAGCTGCTTTTAACATACTGACCACCATCACTGCCTACCACTTGCCCCCGTATTAATGTGTAGCTATTGCCTTCCGAATCCTCGTTCTTTCTGTGAGATTCAATGTTCCCTCACTTGTGCAGTGTTACCTTGCGCATTGGTTGAATATCTCGTCAATCGCATGGCCTATGATGAGAGTACAGCATGGTTTCATGTTCAACATTGCTTGAAACCTCTGAGGCCTTTATAAAAAAAAAAAAATTTGGAAACTTTTGAGAAAAGTAAAGAAAAACCGGTCCCATGAAAAGTGCCACCGTTAGGCACTATTACCGAAACAAAAGGCACCATAGTGAGAGCCGAACCGAAAACCATTTGCATAGTAGACGTAGACGCATCCATTTGACTACCATGATTATAGTGCTGCTAGAGTGAGAAACTCAGTGTTTTGTTCGAAACGTGTCACCGGTGGCAGACCTACAGTCACTTCTCAATTAGAGTAGTTAGTCAGGACATTTGCAGTATGTTATACAATAGAGAGTTGTCTAACTTCATGACTGATTTTACTACTGCAGGTTTGTAGTGACATGAAACCAATAAAAACTGCTTTTAATATTGTCATTGCATTGGAACTTGCTGGAGCAGTTGGTGTCATATTATATTATAAGAAACTTGAAAAGGATGTTGAATATCGGAGAAAACTACACAATAACAGCAGCTATATTTTAGAAGGTACATGTAAAGATTTTTTAGAAAGTTTCATTGCTCATTATTTTGTTAAATAAAGTTTGCTCCAAACATGTGCTCTTCATCTTTTGTCACCTGGAAAAAAGTGGACTCTTTTCCAAGAAATTCGCGTTTCTTATTTATTTGTTCAACTGTTCTAAGCACTAAGGTGCTTCTGTTTCAACCTGAGAAAATGAGTGAAGATGTAAATGTAAGTCTGGTATTTCATTCATTGATGCCTTTATATACCATGTAAAGAACGGCTGTTGGTCAGCACGGATATTGTTAATGGATGTGTGATGACGTAACCGGAGTGGAAAAATAACTTGTTTCATAGTAAATAAAGGTAAAGATACAATACAAAAAATAATTTTTCATTTCAATTTAATATCACTTCCCCCCACACATAATGCCAAAAAGTTGCGATGTTTTGATTTTTTATATTTTCACAACAGTTCAAACCTAAATTTGCACCCCACTGGAGCATGCTATCAAGAATGGAAAAATCATGGTGTGAGACTAAGAGCAATGTTGACTGAATTTAAGCATAAGACTAGCAACAAATATTATTTTTACCACCATTGTGGTGGCATTGCTCACTTGAACATATCGGTTTACATGATTTTGGTTACGTCATTTCATATCTGCCACCATGATCTGCTACTGCCGGATATCCATCTTTTACAGGGCACAGTATATCCATGCTAAACAAACATTTTTTGAAACCTAGCATGTAGTTATACATTTATCAAACATCAGAACAATTTAATAAAATATGTGTTCTAGCCAAGGCACATTGAGGGAGTGGTTATCATGACAAGCTATGTTGTGCTGTAGATACTCAGAATTTAATGTTTCAGTTATTAGACATTGCATTGAAGGTCTCCAAATTTTTTGATTTTAGGAGTGATATGAGTATTTTAGCATTGGCCACAACATTGTTTTTCAACCTTGCATAGGTTCATTTTGAAGGCAGTGTCTATTTTGTTGTCAGCGGCAAAAGCACCACTGGAGCTATTTTGCCATTAACCAAACCTGATTGCAGAACTGTCACCACAAAGCCTTCAATAGGTAGGCTTTGGGTCTATGCAGGTGGTCTTGACATACTAAAATTGACAAACTTCAATGATTTATAGTGTTTTATATTTTAATTTGGGGGCATAGAACTTTGTTTGGGGAGCTAAATTCACCAAGACCTCCTCTGTCGCAATAGGACTGCCTGCTTGGTTGAATTGGTCATGTGACAAGGATGATATGTTTGGATTAGTGCAGGGCTGCACAACCTTCTCGCTATTGCTGGCTGCATTACGTTTATTTCTATGAATTACGGCCACCAGTGAGTTCAAGATATTTCATATTTTGCATTGCTTCTGTTCTGCTTTCACACACTGAGCCTACCCTGCTTCCACACATTTGTTTGGCCTTCTTTTTACTAAGTATTGTATACTCATACAGCAGAGTTTTTAATAATGCTCCGCCACCATAACTTCTATATTTTAAATTACATAATAATGTGGATGGCCGCATCAATTTTTATCGAAGGCCACATGCAACTGCAGGTTGTGCACCCCTGGATTAGTGTGTCACCCTTGTCATGTGACCTAAAACGCTAAGCATAAACCCTAACACTAATCCAAAACTTAACCTAAAATGTAAACGCATGTCTTGTTTTTGAAACTTGTTTATTAAAAATGCTCCTATCGAAAGTGTCATCTCTATTAGCAAAGCCGAAGCAACAATGATGAGAGCCAAATTGTCTACCCTTCGCACAGCAGGAACAGACATTTCCCATTCAACCTGGTTCTCCATACTACTGGTGCAGGGGTTCCCAACCTTTCTCTGACCATGTACCCCTTCAGCATTCTGGCAGGTGAGCATGTACCCCTTCAGCATTTCGAAAGCCAAGCATGTACCCCTTCAACATTTCAACAGGTGAACATGTACCCCTAAAATTTCTTATGACAAAATATTTTTTCATGATTAATCACAGATATATTTAATAATAAGCATGTAACGACTTTTGAAAATAATATTCGCTGATATATGTATAAATATTTGGAAATCAAAGTAATTAATATTTCTCTTCTATGGGTAACCTTAAATGTACCCCTTCGGACAGGCTATTGTACCCCAGGTTGGGAACCTCTGTGCTAGTGTCATGAACTCAACATTATAAGTGGACAAAGCTGGATGCAGTTTGAATCCATTTAAAGCTGGATACGGTTGAAATCCATGCTGTGGCAAAATATCCCCACCAGAGCTTTTGTTGCTAGTGGCAAAAGAGACACTACCTATTTTCAAACATTTACATTGCTGGCTTGTTGAGATAGCACCTGCAATAATTTGGAACAATCTGTGCAGATTGTTCATTTCCATTGAAGCTATACATTTACAACGAATTTGTCATATGAAAAGGTGTGACATGTAGCCTTAGAAATTATTGCATTATTTGAACAAAATACGAATCAAGCGTATTTCAAAAATAGTTTCACTGATATGAACTGTTGACAACTGTGTTTGCTGTGCAAAAGTCTTACAATACTACTTTCTCATAATTAACTTTTACACCACGATACAAAAATCACCAGAACAATTACACTCAAGCGTTCTTCTCTGCAGTGATTTTAATGGTATATTTTAACAACCTCATCATGATAGAGAATGCTCCATAGATCTATGCAGTTGTGTAGGTTGTCAGGATCAATTTTGTAAGTCTATGTACATTTTGATAAACAGTTCTCATTGCTATATGGCTGACATTTTCTGATTGTTCGACAAGCTACTTAACTGTTCAGCACCATGTTAGCAGAAACAAAAAGTGATTGTGATATAATAAATGGGCTGTGACCAATAGCAAGTGATAACCTGGAAATATTTCCTTGTATGTTCTGTTATATGTGACTGGTACCACTATCTAAATTGCTAGTTGCGCTAGGCTACTAGCCAAGTGTAATTGGGTCTTAGGACACCTGTAGAAAATCAGGTTTTATTCTGAAATGTATATATCAAAAGCTGCCCTTCCACAACAGACGCCCTTTTGCCAGGCTAGATGTGCCACTGCCTATTTGCCTAAGACAAACAAACATTGGAAAATATGTAAACTTGTTAGTATTAGGCTGTATTCAAACTAACAAATTAATGTGCTTGTCACTTGATTTGAAAAATGATTAGTTATGGATTAACCCAGCTTCATGCAGTAGATTCTTGAAATCATGTCATCATTTGCAAACCATGACGTCATTTTTCTTTACAATGTAAAACCACATTACAGTTGCCATAAACTGATATGCCAACTATACTGTCATGTTTTGTATTTTGCTACAGGCGGTGCCTTCTGTTGAGCTGCATTTTATTGATTGCTTCATTGCTTCAGTATATGTAAATTTAACTAAGGTTGACATCTCTTTTTTTTATCATACTCCATTTTAGTTGTGTTTCCTGTTAGTTTTGATAGTTATTTGTTGCAAAAGTGGCGTGACACTGCTGGTGTGCATAATGAACAAGCTTTCATCAAAAGCAAAGAAATTATTTGATATTGCTGTTTATTTTCATGCAGTCTTTTATCGATCAAATGAACTCAGTGGTAATACAGACATAAGAAGATCTGACGAAAAGCTTTTCAGCAACATTTGTTTACGCAATGACTGATACCCAGTCAAGTGCCGGTGGCTCTCAGCAAAGACTCACACTTCATGATAGGTTTTATTATGTTTACAGCTGTGATTTGGATGTAAATATATCAATTAAGGTACATGATGTAGTATTATTCAGTAGCATGTATTGTATTATGCAGTGTTTGAGCACTCTGCTGATATTGTTTGTGATGTGTTCATTGTGAAGCGCTTGATAATTTTTTGAGCTTTTGTGGTGTAAGGTTGCAGTGCATTTTGTAAATGGATTTTTATTTTTATTATTAGAACCTCTTTTTTAAAATATTGAAAAGTAGTATCTGGTTGGTGGTACTGTACTTGCAATTAGTTTTCAAATTATTGCCAAATTTTTATCGATGGTGCCATTTCTATGTTTTTGGTGGTCCCAAGGCCAACACCCAAATTTCTGCCATCCCTGGTACTGCAAGATACAGCATCATTGCTAGTTTTTACTTTTGTTTCATGTTATACTGTTTTTTAGGATTGTTTAAAGACGATGTTGCAACATTTCACCCAGTCTTCAAAAACCTGTTTTGAGCTTGCCTGCTTAGAGTCTTGACTTTATGCATCAATATTTATTTCAGAACAGTTTGTAGGAGCAATATTATTCAGCTTGTGTAAAATATAGCTTTCTTCCATACGTACAACAATATGAAGTAAAACCATAGAAACCATGTATTATTTGCCTTTTGATCATTTCTGTCTTTCCTTAGTGATTGCAGTCCGTGTCTTGTCTCTCCAAGAAGGGTGATGATGTGATATTCATCTTTCAAATTTATGATCTGAAGTTCTTGTGAAATTGTCTGCCTGTAGCATTGGTTCTAATTCTGCGCCCGATTGCATTTGGTTAAGTTACTTGGTACAATTGCATGAAATGCTTCTGTTCTTGTAGATATGTAGTTTGGAAGGCTCACGACCAAAACACAGTTATCAAGATCTGCTGAATGACCCCCATCTTGACTTCTCTTCTAATTATGACATTAAAGCAGAAGTGGATAGCCATATGTATGCAACTGTACAGGCAAGTTGATTTAGTAACGTAGCCAATTGACAGTGTGTCAAACTATGTTTTTTTTGGTGACGGCAATTGGCAGCGGGTTGAAACCTGAAATTTGCTTCTTTGTGGGGTGGTCAAGGTGAACGCTCTTGCCCAAGAAGCACTATGGTAATTTGCTCAGTGACACATCAATCGAGCACCCAACCTTCCAATTGAGAGGCCTGTGGACATTCTACCACTGAGCCAATTGCCACCCGTGTTTGGTCATTCTTGTATAGCAGATGTGATCCTGGGTATATTGGCTGAAATTATTCAATTTGTTAAACCAACCAAAGAGGCAATTAAAAGCTCTAGGTTTGCTGCAAGCTTTTGAGGAATCACCTACCTTGGCTCTGCTTTCATGACTTCGCAATGAATTTAGACTTGTCTCCACAAAGTTGATGCAGTTGAATCTGTATGCATATGTTGTAATAGGATATTGATTTCATGTAACTTTAACACATTGTCAGTCCTGAAATCTTATTCTAATAGAATCTATTTGAATGACATATAACATCTCAATGACACCTGCTTGTTGTTTTTGAAGTAACATTGACTTTTCCACCTCACAGTCATACTAATGGCATGCAGGTAAGGAAGCATTAGAAACACAGTACATATCTTATATGTTGGAACTATTGCAGAATCAAATTAGAGCCAGACAATGTGCATACAGTGCTTTATAGTTGCCCAAGATCAAAAAATGCATTTTGAACTTCATATGGTCTTTTACTGTTATGTTGAAAGCTGTAGCTTTCAGCCACAACCCTCTGAACTTCCTCAGTCCTGTGTTTATTTATCACCCTGGTCTGTGGTTGTAGCAGACTTATGATCTCGTGTCTTGTTTAATATGTACACCAGTGGTTCTTAACCAAGGGGCATGCCTCCCCAACGGAGCATCGATAAATTTTCAGAGGGGCACAAGCCCTTACGTGCTCTACAATATGGAAATTTGTTCAACAAATTTTCTGTAAATACAGTTTTTTGAACAACTTACTTAATGTCAGGGTGCTTGAAACAAAAGGCAATTACTTAAGGGAGACAGGCTGGAGAAAAGGATAAGAACCACTGATGTACACTTTCTGCGCATGTATCATTTCGGTTGAATCCCTGGAATTATCCAAATGGATTACAATCAGCATCTTTTTCCCCTCTGCAAATTAATCTCACACCTCATGTTGGTGCAGACACTTCCATTTCTCCATCATGCAGTTTTACTATAAATGTTCTGTGCCTGACACATATTTTTAGTGAGTCCTGTAAATCACTTTAATTTGAGATGTCTCATACACTGGCATCAAATATTTAAATGAGAAGTTATTTTGTTAATATGTGCATATATGTCAAGTTATAGTTTGATTAACAAGTGATTGCTTTCTGTGCAAATATGTTTGATTGGATAAAGTGTCAAGCTTTTGCCCATCAATTACACATTTAAAACTGTGTCTCTGAAAACTTACTGCATAGGAATTAAAAAAATTTATACATCAAGTTTCTGTATCTAAGTGCACCTAGCCAAAGCCGAATTTGTGAGTATTTTGCTTCCCTCTTTATTTTTTCAAATACAGCATTTGTGTTTTTATCAAAACATATAAATGGTTCTATTTGCCCATGCGCTATTCCATTGCTTCAAGACGCAAGTAGAGCTAGTCCTTTTTTGCAAGTAGAGCTAGTCCTTTTTTGCAAGTAGAGCTAGTCCTTTTTTACTGAAAACTATTGGTTTTACATATATGCACGTTGATGCCATATCTATAACATTCGAAATAATGTTAGTATACTTCTGTAAGGTTGCTATGTCTCTGCTGATTTCAGAAAACGTCTTTACCAAGCGTGATTGCAGATTTTTGAAGACGGGAAGCCAATTTGTCTACCAGTTCAAACAGCATATCGCCACCACATAGCTGTGCCCGATCGAAGCCTGCACACTTGGAATGAATGGCTCTCTCTTCCGATACGTTACAGCGACCTTCCACGAACAGCTGTTGCTGTTGTCACAATTTGGGACAACCATGGACCAGGCATGGCTATTGCAGTGGGTGGCACCACTGTGCCGCTATTCGGCAAATATGGAACCTTTAAAAAGGTGCTGCTTTCATTATTGAATCGATTAATTATACCTTTGACTTTGACAGGCACTTCCGAATATTTTAGAAGGTGAAACCCTCACACTTGCTGCTCATAGTACAATATATTCATCGAAGCCTCCGCTGACGCTTTTGCAACGAAGTACTATATTCTGGTACTGGCTCTTCCAAAAGCTTGTCACTGTTGCAACCTCTCTGCTGGCGTTGCGCTGAATGCGCGGTTCACCACGAACGGGATGTGCGCGAAGAACAACAACATATATATGTGGCGCGAACAAGCAACAATCGAGTGATCACGGCGCGTGATTTCTATTGTTGCTTGCTGGCACACATCAGGTGCTCGGACCCCTGTTAATTTCGCTTGGTCAGGTAACAAGAGGTGGAAGACCTATTTGCTAAGTCATACTGCCCGCACATGGCTTACTATTTTTCTCTACCGTTGTTAGTCATTTCACTAAGAGTTAGTTTTTAGTTGGAGAAATTTTTCAGCCATTAGCATCAACTAGTTAGCTGTTTCAGTCATTTATTTATTTGACTAAACGTCTTTTTAATTTAAAATTTTAATTTTTGAGTAAACACTTATTTTATGAGTCACAGTTTTTTTGTCGCCACTAGTGTTCTTGACGTCAGTCAGTTTGTTAAGATGTTATGATTTATGAGCTTGTGTTACGAAATTTTTGATTGCAGTCTTGAGTTTGTTTTTTCTCTGCTGTTACTTCAGCCTTTCAACTTTTCACCCGTAAGCTTT
>JGI24021J15306_10010639_pt1 | contig 11429 bp, 11 predicted proteins | sample Ectturendosymbi1_FD_15306 | JGI IMG/M metagenome (IMG submission 15306)
AAACGCTAGAAAGTCGATCAAAGGCTCAAAAGACTCAGACTCGAGCCTAGTTTCCAATGAAAACTTCAGCGAAACACTTTGGCCTAGCAGTTGGGCCTTAGGCCAGGCAACATGAGCCAAAATTACCACAAAACTACTTTACTCATGATGTCAGTTGCAAAAAATCTGCAACCCCGAACCAAAAATTTTTTTTTCAAGTGCAATCTACTAGACTGGCCGATCCGTTTGAGCCCTTGAACAGCTCTCTAGCGCAATCGACGCAGGAGCTAGGGCGTTGGTAAGGCAACCGAAAACGGCTGTTTTTTAGGCCGAAATCAAAGTACGAATATATTGTACGCCGGCTCTCAAAGTGTTAATAGCATGTTTCTTACTGTTAATGTGACTTCTGGTGCTGCATAGTGTTGTTGATGACTTTGTAGCCTGGTAGATGGAAAATTACAGAAAAAGTTTCATTCATAAGAATCGTGTTAAGAAAACATCAAGCGAGCCAGATGCTGTCCACAAAAGAGCCACATCTGGCTCGCGAGCCATAGGTTCCCCACCCCTGGTCTAGCGGTTGGACACTAGGCCAGGTTTCATGAGCCAAAATGGCCAAAAATCTACTTCACTTATGATGTCATTCACAAAAAATTGAAACCCCGAACCAAAAATTTATATTTCATTGCTGACTCAAAGATTTGCCAAGTCTTTTGAGGGCTTGAACAGCTCTCTGGTGCAATCGGCTGAGGAGTTATGCTGTTGCTAAGACACATGAAATATGCTTGATTTTGGCCGATTTCCAAGTACAATATATTCATTCACCAGCTGCGAACATGTTAATAAATCTAATTAACTTTTATGTTTTACTCAGTTAGCTACAGTGTCGCATTGTTTCAGGATATGCAAGCTGTGTAATGTATAAAAATTAAACCGTCACACTCAGCAATGAACTTCCCAACGTCACACTTGAACATCAAAGTAATCAACTGTTTGGAACAATATACTGCACTGACTGTATTCTTCTCACTAAAGCATAACTACCGCATTTGCTCGTACATCAGCTGCGCCAGGGCAAACATCATCCTTTCAAAGTAACTGCATGAAAAATTTGTGTCAGAACTGTTTCTGTAAGTTCTACTCCCCGTAAACACTTGGCAGTTTGCAATAGCACATGAGCAACTGCGCGACGCATGGTCGTTTGGGTATGTAATATGTATGCCATTTCATGGTTTTCCATTATCCAGAGAACCATGTGGGCAATGTTGATTGAGCAATGGCGCGTAAAGTGGTTGTAATTACGGGTAACTGTGTAAACACTAAGAAATGTAAACTGTTCAGACTCGAAGACTTGCTGAGTCTCTTTTGAGGTTTTGAACAGCTGTATAGTGCTTTAACTGCTGGAGTTATGCCCACGCAAAGACACATGCAAACTGCTGGTTTTTAGGCTAAACCATACCGGCAGGTAAGGTATTAAGGAAACTGTAGAAAATGATCTTTTGAGTGGATTGAAAATCATGTCTGTGGAGTTGTTTAATGTAGTTTGATATCTAGTCAATTCATACTGACTTGGAAACAGTAGGGTTGTTGTTTCCAGTTGTGTGCTTTGTATTACTGAATAGTGGTAGTGGAATACATTATGTGGAGTGCTACCAGTGACATGCTACTACTGCAACATTCGCTAGGAAATTTGCTAATAAAACAGAAACATACATTGGCAAACAACTTATGTCATCCTTGCTGGGGGCACAAGACAAGACAGACATCAAGCTTACAGTTTGTGTTAAGGATTTTAAGCATGATTAGGTACAGATTTTAATTATTGTTTGAAACTCTGATGTTTACTCAAAGCCTGACAAGTAGCGAAGTATTTGTTATAACAAGCAAAAACAATTTTGCAGATTTTATAGTGTTTGTTCTATTTATTGTCAATTTTTGGTGTTAAAGTTTTGTTTTATGGTATAATTTTTCATTTGAAAATGGATCCTGCAGAGGTGGTAAATGTGCTGAGTGGGACAATGAATCCCACTTTGCAAAAGGAAGCTGAAGCTAAGCTTCAAGAGGTATGAATGTTTTATTCAACTTTTGCTGTGCAGTGTGTCTTGAAATTAATGTAGATGCAGGTTTGTTCTCACGTTTACAAAGCCTTTGACAAATTGCAGCTTTAATTGAAATTGTAAGCTTTCATTTTTTATTGTTCATGAGTAGTGTGGCTGTCACCTTGGCAGTAAATGCAGACATTGATGCACATTGCTGAATGCAGCATTTACTTTGAAAAGAATGTTGGTGGTGCCAAACTGAAAGCCAAAGGCAGTCTTCCAACTTAAATTGAAACGAACTCAAATGTAAAATCCCTAAAAGCTCAGCTTCAGTGAGAATCAAGCTTAACAAACCACAGCCACAATAGGGGCATGGTCTACCATTACGATATGAAACCAAGAAATGGTGGTAGGGGGTCGAGATAATATATGCATTTCTATGCACTGTCATTCTTGGCTGCAGCTGTATGACAAGGATCCAAAGCACCAAATCAAGTTATTCCAAGATCAACATATGTCAGTGAACAGCGTTTTAACGCATGAAGGGCTTAGACATATGGTCAAAGATAAACGAATTTACATGTAATAATTTAATCTTAAAGGTCCATTGCTTGGCTTCCATTCACAGTAATTCCACACCATTGTGATTTCCCTGTGAAGTAGTATGGCTTGCTTTTACCATGATCATGGCCGTTGAATTCAAGTCTCACTTATGTAAAGTTTTTTTTCAACACAATAATTATGATTAGAAGACTCTGTCTTTTGGGTTGTAGTTTTGCATCCTTGCAGATTTGGAATTTGTTTTTATCTGATGATGGCTCCAAATTCGTTGAGTCAGATGTTACATGTCAACTGTTGCAACCTCTCAGTTGGCGTTGTGTTGAATGTGCGATCCACCACAAATGGGATGTGCGTGAAGAATAGCACCCGTATATATGTGGCGCAAACAAGCAATACTAGAGTGATCATGGCATGTGATCTCTATTGTTGCTTGCTGCCACAGTGTGAAGCTTTGCACACTTGCCACTTGAGCTTTCCGATCGTAACAAAATGGTGCTGTAACCAGGATGTGAAGGTCGTGTCAGGTGCAGCCTTCACAAAAAGAATGTGCGATTGGCATGATTTGTTGTAAAAAGAGGTGATGTTGTTGCAACCTCTCAGTTGGCGTTGCGTTGAATGTGCGATTCACCACTAATGGGATGTGTGTGAAGAACAACCCACATATATATATGTGGCACGAACAATGAATAATAGAGTGATCATGGCATGTGATCTCTATTGTTGCTTGCTGCTACAGTGTGAAGCTTTGCGCACTTTCAGCTCAGGCTTTCCGATCGCAAGACAACGCATATGTTATTCATTTCATAGAAAAGAACACCAGCATGCAGTTTGTGGTCTCCGATGCTCCCATGATTGTTCTTTTTGTTATCCTTTCAAAACATTTTTATGTGGAGTTACTTAATTAGTGGAAGAACATTGGATACTAAGTTGTTCTAAATTTGTGAAAATTTTTGTATCTTTGCAGAAGTTGTCCAAATGTTTTCATTCGATTATCAATACAACAGGTTAAATCATTTTGAATTTGTTGTAGGTCGATGTTTAAAATCTAAAACAAGTTTTGCAGAAGTCATTTTTTGTTGTAGTTCAACTATCATGGTTTTGTCTGGCATCACTAGGCTTTCAGTAAATGCAAATGTGTTTCAGTTCTGGAGAAAATCTGTAAAAAGTAGATTATGCATGAAGTTTTCACAATTTGGAATAGAACGTGTACATGTTAAGAAATATGCCCAATGGAAATAACATCTGAATTAATGGAATTCAAATGACTGATATAGTGGTGAACATTTTTTGGCTTCAAAATAAAATTTGGATAAACTGGTGGAATTCACCCTTTTCAAAATTTGCTTCATGTCACAGTTGTGAACAGAACAGTATGGTGTGTCATGTATTATTATATTGTTTGTCACATTTGGTATTCATTCTTGAATATTAAATAATTAAGACTTGAATGTCACAAGAGTTTCAGGGATGTTTGTGATTGCTGTAGTCGATTGCGAATAAAAAGTAACTCCAACTGAATGCTTAGATAGTATGTGTATTGCTAATATATAACAATAATGGGGCACGTTATACCCACAAACTTTTTATTCGTGGCATTTTAGATCATGCTTTGTTAAATCTATCTTAAAACTCCTCATTAAGTTTTAAGTTATTCACAAAAAATGTTCAATATTTCATTGCACATCAGCTCAATCATTCCTGTCATTGTGAATAACTCCTATATCAAATTCTTGCTGATGTTGAACATTCAATCTTTTTGGCAAACTGCTGCAAAAATCTTGGAAACTTTGTGCATTAGTCTTACATGTTTCAGATGAGTTGTGCTATTTTTTAGATGCACAAAATTGCTGGATTTACTCCACTTCTGCTTCAACTCATAATGTCTGACGAAATACAGATGGCCATCCGGCAGTCTGGGGCTATTTACCTCAAGAACATGTGCACTCAGTCATGGCATGAACGGTCTGACCGGGACGGCCACATCCTAACTGATGTTTTCAGCATTCATGAAAATGATAGAGCTTTAATACGTGAAAATATTGTTGAAGCCATTATACATGCACCTGATATTATCAGGTAGGATTGTCTTTTTCCTTCGTGTACCTTGGCGTTCATTGATAAAAGCTTAGTTGTGGTCCGTGCTTGCTGAATTAGATGCATTTGTTATCTGTAAAGAACAGGCGGTTGCTATACAGCGAGAAATTGACGTTTTGGGAAAATGCAGCTTAGGTTCATGAAAACTGAAGTCAGGTATGGCTTGGCGCTTAATCGTGAAACAATAAACTTAAATGCTCATTTAGTTCACTTGTAACCTGTATAGTTCTAGTTTGTCAATTTGTGTGCTAGCAGGGCTGGCATCACTTGGTCACAAGTTTTATTTCCAAATAACGAGGTCTTGAACTTCTTTTTGTGTAGGAACCAGCTCGCCGTCATCGTGAACAACATCATAAAGCATGATTATCCCGGCAAATGGCCTGGAGTGGTAGATAAAATCAGTCAACATTTGCAGGCCAACAATCCACGTGCATGGATGGGAGCTTTGATGACTCTTTATCAACTAGTTAAAAACTACGAGTAAGTGAAATAGTTCGTTTGCAGGGGTTTTTGCACTGCCCTGCAAAAGTTTTAAGCTATTGAAATTACTTTCATATTAGTTTGTTGCTGTTTTTTTTCAGTCATGGACCGAAATGTTTTTGAAATGACCGAAAAAAATTAAGTCATTTTGGTCAGCATGTCTGAAAATTTAAGCTAGTGCACACTGTTACGGTGAGTTTTAATACAACTGTGAGACAAATGACCAAAATGTCTCAGTGACCAAAATGTCTCACCAAAAAATGGCCAAAATGTCTCAGCAATAAAAGCAGGTTTGTTGTATAAATCATATTTTTTGTGTCTGAACACTCTCCATCCTAAGGAATCCTTTGCCAGCAAAGAATTAGACACTAAGACCTTACAGAGTATAAATTTCGACTACTAAGTTAGCATCATTAGCTCTTGTTCAAATAGAATCTTGGTGTCTGTGATGAATTTTTACAGTTTTTTTACTGACGGTGGTGGGGTTCTAAAAAACAAGTGACAAGAGTGGACGTACTTTAAGCAAAATTTCTTTGTTGTCTGATATTTTTGATTTTGATCAGTTGAAGTGTTCTTTAATAAAACAATTGCAGGGTTTCGTTGAATTGTTTGAATTTTTTGAAAGAATTACCAAAAAAATCGCAGTTTTAAGAAATGTTCAAGAATTTGGACAAAGAACGATTACGTCGCAGGTTGATTTCGTGTTTGATAACTTCGTTAGCTCGCTCCAGCCTTTACTTCGATAAATACTTGCAAGTCAGTAACGTGCGTTATTCTCTGATTAGTAAACAAGTGTCGGTTACGTTCTGAGAGTTTTGTTAAACCCTATGGTCTCTGTTCCTGCCACGGGTAATCGTGGTCTGAGGAAAACATGAGTATTGAACAAAAAACGGCAAGTTGTTGGTTTTTTTTTTGGCAAAACTTTTCGAAGTACAAACCACGAGTCATCGTTCATGTGAAAACCTGATGCAGATTTAAAAAATCTGAAGAGCGCGGACCGATCACGTCGGCGATGAAAATCTTCCTCCCACTCATGCTTCAATTGTTCAAGCAGTTGATCGAAGACAACTCCGCCTCGTCTGTCCTTCTTCAGAAGCAGCTGCTGAAAATCCTATACGCTTTAGTTCAAGTACGCTTTCACTTGCGCCTAATCAAACCTTTTTTTTATTGCAGGGTCAAATTTTGCGTCACGCCCTGCATGATAGAAGTGTGTGAATAAAAAAGGGGTGTGATTTTGTTGAAACGTTTGTTGCCACAGGGAGCAAGTGCTTGTTCGACCGCTTCTGCTTATTCCTTAGTCTTGTAATAAAACTTTGTTTTTCACTGAACTAGTGTCTGTCGTTTCGCCAAGTGCTAAACTTTTACCGATCTTAAATTGCGGCTAAACTTTTTAGTTTTAGAAAACAAATTTTGCGCACTATTGATTGCAGACCAAATAATTACTGTATGATGGTGCAAAAATGTCTCATACAAACAATTCGGACACGTGCTTGTGAGGCCTTATTACTTCGTTCTGTGTTTTTGACCTTATGTTTTTGAAAGCTGCTGTAATTTTTCGCTATGAATGGTTCAGGACCTTCGTATAATTCCATTATATAACTCCGTTATTGCGCCGCTGGTCCGACCAGCCATTCTATCAACACAATTGCTGGTTATTGTCACAGCAAATACTTAAGTTTATTTCACTCTTTTTTTGCCATTCATTCCAGCATCATATAAAACATCTACGACAAACTGCGCATCTGTTCGGTACTGTTTTGAGTTTGGACGCCCCGGCCGCGTGGTTCCTTCAACTTCGCATTCCGTCTGTGACAGTTCAAGCAAACGGTTCTGATGCTGAATTGCTGATAGTGATAACACTTCGTGTTTTGCAGTATACTCTCCCCATGGATTTGTTCAATGAACACACTATCGACGAATGGATCCAACTGATTCGATCAGTTCTCGAAAGACCGGTTCCGGAAGAAACGCTTCAGGTAACAACTATTGTAGTTTTCGTTCAAATTGTTGTGATTCTAGTTAGGCGTAAATGACTGTGCTGGAACAGAAGTGCCTTATAGTACGCTGTCATCGTTGATCTGTATTGTTCCGATCGCATATTTGCTGCGTTTAAGTTTCTTTTCGTAAACAAGATCAGTGTTACGATACGTGAAACACTAAATCTAAAGCAGTGTGCATCGTTCATCGATCTCTAACAAGGCTTCAGAATTTCTGACTTCAGACTGCAAAGCAATAACGGTCAGCATGTAAAATTACTAATTAGCGATCGTCAAGACCACGTGACGACAGGTGCACAGACGTCTATAGATGCCGCGAAAACTCGTGAGTCCCAACTGTGATGAGCGTAGATGCACGCCGCGTGTGTACGCCCGCGATTTGCTTTGTGCGTTCGTCTGTTGTGAGACGAAAGGAAAATCTGCTGGCTGTGCGTTACTTGCCTTTCATCCGGGAATGACCTGCCGTCGCTGCTGTACGTGTCTGTTTGACAGAAATGATGGCGCAAAACATACCACGATCCATGACCTTCCTGTTCCACACGTGACAAATGAATGACTTCCCTGTAATACGCGCTCCAAACGCTGCTTTTACGACCGCGAGTCTCTGAAATAAATTTTTGGCATTTTTCTACGCCTGAAATTGCACACAGGCATTGAAATTTTACAGCGGTCTAAAACATTATTAAGAAAATAGTTAAAACGGTAGTGTTTTGCTTGCAGTTTTTTTATTAGAACGGTTCATTCTGTAGTTTTGACGTCAGCATCAGTGACGTGGGCTTTGTGCAGGTCGACGAACTTGAGCGACCCGAACTCCCGTGGTGGAAGTGCAAGAAATGGGCGATGCATTTCCTGGCGCGCGTTTTCGAAAGGTGAGGGTTTGACTTGGTTTCGCCTTAGCCGGGACATCCACCAGCACTTAGCGTAGATTCATGTCCAGTTTCAACTAAGAAACGTTTTGCATTCAGAGTATGCGGTGAATTTAAAGTTTTGATGTGAAACCAGTTCTTGACTGCGTACGTCACTCCATTTAATATCACTCGTTTTTAAAAGAATTGCCTGCACAAAAAACCTTGGATATTGCGCAGGGAAATTCAAGCTAAAGACACGGCTTAGATTGATTTCAAAATGCTGGAAGTCTGAGATTGCATTCGATGATTGCCAGGTTGGGTTGCAAAGCAATGCTGGGTGGGTACCAGGGGTGAATTGTGGCGCCAAACAAGTAAACTGGAATTTTTGAAGTATCTTTGACGTTAATGGACAAGATGGGTAGCGGGGTTTACAAACCAGTTGCGTTTTTTTTGCTGAGTGCCAAGTCCTGGGTTTGCAGAAGAAGTTTTGTTCAAGTGTCCATCCAAGTCTGTTTCTTGGGAAGCTCTCCGTTTTTTGGTGTAAAATATTAGCGCAGTCCTGCACAACTCAGAAACCTCGAAAGGCCAAATTAACCACATAAATTTTCCGCGGGCCGCAAAATGTCTTATTTTATTGTGATGTGAAAGAAATTCTGGAACGATAATTGCTTATATATACAAAGACGGGCTGTTGTAACACTTTCTGCAATTGCAAAAGGTCTCACGGGCCGTATGTTTTGCAGGCTTATATTAGAGTGACATGATTCCACCTGTCGCCAACTGATGCATTTGCTGAAACAACACCTATCTTGCAAATTGATCACTTTCAGCTGAACGTGCTGTTGATAGTTTATGGAAGTCCTATTGTGCTCTCGTTTGTATCATAACAATAAAAAGCTTTTTTTTCTGTTCAGATACGGAAGCCCGGGCAGTGTTACCAAGGAATACCAAGAGTTCTCGGAATTCTTTTTGAAGAGATATTCAGGTAAGCGGTTTTAGACATCGCCAGCATTTTCCCGGGTTTGGCAAAATATGAATCTGTCACAAGTGAGGAAAGAAGCAATACCCCAAAACGGAACTGTATGAAGTGAAACGCAACAAACATTTACATTATCAACAAACAAAAAATGTCGTTCGTTAAAACTTGCGTTGCGAATCGACTGCAGGTACTTCCCCGACGTGCGCTGCCCTTGCTCTGTTAATTACTTTTTTACTTTTGTTGGGCAGATGGCATGTTCACTGTGCTGTGCGCCTGGTGTCGGCTGTCAAGCCACGAGCACGATCCCCTTGTTCATAGATTTGCGGAAGTTGCGGGAAGGTCGAGGAACTTCTCCCGGAGTTTAAATCATAAAGATTTTTCTGTTGTCGTGAAGTTGTTGTTCGTGGCGAATTTCATCCCCGGCTCCCTTTCACCCTCCTCCCCTTTTCAATGAAACAACGACACAATGGTGGTTTTGGTGCTGTTCGTTTCGACCACGTAAAGAGTATCGCTGAAACTACAGGATTTCTACGACTGCGAGTCTCCCGCTGATTTCAGGTCATGTTTTGACCTCTTGCTAGTGACGTTCACTGCATAGTTCTATTACCACGTGCAGTCGCAAGAATCTATAACGTCCGTTTGAAGGCATTGTTGCGATCGGAAAGCCCGAGCGGCGAGTGCGCAAAGCTTCACACTGTTGAAGCAAGCAACAATAGAGACGGTACGCCGTGCTCAGTGTGTTATTGCTTGTTCACGCCACATATAGAGATATGTGGTATTCTTCGCGCACATCCCGTTCGTCGTGAATCGCGCATTCAACGCCATGCCGACCAAGAGATTGCAGCAGCAGCAACAGGGGTTGGTTGCCGCGGCGAGTTGAATACCTTTCGAAACTCATGGGTCATGCGATGCTGGTGAAGATGTACCGAACAGGATGCTAAGGTGCTGACGTGGACCCACATGCTGTAACGCATGAATGCGCTGAAGCAGGCGACAGCTGATGACGCTTTCAAGCGTTTACGTCCTGGTTTGCGCTCATGAGCGCTTCAAACCAAATTGTAGTTAGTTAACACCCTTTGTAAGAACCCAACTTGAAAATTCAGTGCCAATCTCTTGCAGTGCAGTTTCTGCTGAAAAGCAATCTGATTAAGAGCACCTTCCGAAAGCGGACTGCAGAGAGTCGCTTATCGCTGGCTAGGAATAGTGTCCTTGCTTTTTGTTGGTCGCAAGCAAATAGTGCCAGCTGCAAAAACAGTACACTCTTCATTAACAAAACACACAAACAGCACCAAATTTTTCTCAATTCCCTATGACAACCGTCAAAACTGCACTCAGTTCACACACTTCTTCAAACCAATCGCGGCCTTGAATCTTGGCTGTAATTTAGTGCTGCAGACACCGGGTAGATGCTGAGTCACGTGACGCACTGCTTTCACTGAACCGAGACCGCCAAGCTTGGTGCAAGGGGTCTTGCTACACCGTCGTCACCAGCTCAAGCGTAGAAACCGTGGTGTCAGTAGATTATTTCGAAAAATGCTCTGCACGCCGTTGTTCTTCGGTGTTCCGAGACGCCTCTGTCCAAGGCCGTAACCAGAGGTGCGAGAACCCACCCCTGGAATTTTTTCTCCCCCCTGGAAAAATGTGTTGGACATAGTTGTGCAACTATTGGACATAGTTTAAGAAATTTGGGCCCCCGCTCAGAAAACCCTTTGCTCCCCACTGGTGTCCCAAGCTGGTTGCCTGCTTTGTCTCCAGGTTTGGATTTTACGAAAGCTTTTCCAATTCCTAACCCGCTTATGTGCAACTGCAGAAAAACGGCGTTTTCTTCTTCGTTGTCGACTAGAACTGACACGTGAGATATCTTCAAATTCGAAACGTGCTTGCATTGCAGTCGGTATCGTCCAAGTGATCTTGAAGATAATGGACAGCTACCGGCGCAAGGTCTACATCGCTCCGAGAGTACTGCAGCAGGCTCTCCATTACCTCGATCAAGCGGTCAGCCACGCGTATACCTGGAAAGTGATGAAGGATGTGTACATGGTGAGCAGGTTTTGTGGATCAACTACGCCTTTCTCACCGACTATAGCTCTTTCGGCAAATGAAAAACTGCCGATGGCCTTTGTCGTGACATGGAGTAGAAACACGACTGAAGCCATGACTTTCATCCAGTGCCACTTTGTAAATCGGTTTCCCCTGTTGTTAAGGCTTGTGAAGACCAGCTTTTGCTGCAAACTGGCTCTTAGCTTTGAAAGTGAGTGAAAATATTTGACCTTGCAAGAAACGAATAGTTTAATAGTAAACGTAGATTTGCAAGATCTGTCTGCGACAATTGACAGGTCACTGCAACTTCGCGAGTCCGGCATTGGGCGACGAAAGTTTCGGTACTAACTTTGTGCTTTGCAAAGCTGGTTTCTTTCAATGAAAAAAAAAAAAAACAGACGCGAGCTACTATCTT
>JGI24021J15306_10010641_pt1 | contig 11427 bp, 3 predicted proteins | sample Ectturendosymbi1_FD_15306 | JGI IMG/M metagenome (IMG submission 15306)
TGATTTCTACGTTTATTTCTTTGGCGACAAACTTGCCTATGAAATCAAACTTACGGAGTGGTTAAAGGTGCCAAGTAGTCGTTACCATTGCAGTTAGGATTTCAACGCTTTCAGTACATGAGCTGAAACCAAATTTAGGTTGTTAAGATCGAAGTAAGCCATTAAATGTGCGGCCCTCATTGATATATCATTCAATATGAGGCCTAGGCTAAGATAATAACATAATGTTTGGCTCAGAAAAAATGTCGGTTGGACATGGCTATCTGTGATGATTTCTCGAGACTCTGTCTCGCCTCGAGACCCATTTTTGTGAGTCTCGAAGGTTTCATTTCTTGTCCCGGTCTGAAGGATGCAGGCATCGGTCACAAGCCTATTGCCTTGGGACGTTGAATATAGCAACGATATGGCTTAGTTAAACCTCTGCAATTCAATATATTCTTTATGTGCTGTATAAGCAGGTAGGAAACAACCAAACCAGGCAGAAAAAATGCTAGAAATTCTAAATAATTTCAACTTCAAAGTAGTGATGGCATCTTTACAAAAATTTTCAGAAAATTTTGGAATCATCCACAAATTTTCAAGTCTCGAGTCTCCGAATGTTTGGTGAAGCCTGTCTCGGTCTCGAAGTTTTATACAGGTCTCGGCCTCGAAGTTTAGGTCTACATCTCTGATAGCTGTCCTAAAGCATTTCTTTAGATATAGTATCCTGAAAAGTTAACAGAAAATAAGAAACATACTACGATGCAATGCTTTACTTATGAACTAACTTTAAAGGCAAAGTTTTCTTGCCTTTACTGCTGCATATTTATTGATTATTTCGTCGAAAAACTAATTTAATACAAATACGTCACATGCGAGAGTGGATATTACAATTTAGGGGCCGAGGGAAACTCGCAGAAAAGGACCCAGAACAATTTGTTGAGAGCCCCCTTTTGGCACACATAATTTTTGCTTTCTTTTGAAAAACATATGACATGCGTAGAGGCATATTCAATGAAGCTCTAGAGTGGTTCATACGTTTTCTGATAAAAAACAATGCAGGAACTAATGTTAAATTAAAAAATGGTGGCCGCACGGCATCTCTGGAAAAGAAGAGGCTCGAGCCGACCGCCGCGTTCGTTTCCTGTAACATCCACCGCTGGTCACACACACACACATATATATATTAACCTAGGAAATATCTAAGGCCAGTGACGCTCCGTGAAAAGTTCTGGGTTAGCAGTTTTATAACCTGAAATTCGAAAATCATGTCCATGCAGATGCTCAGTTTAAAGGTCGAATTATTATAAAGCACATGCAGCAGTAAGTAAAAATTTCACAACTGCGCGGTTCGAATTAGAATGTTACAAAAGTAGTCAGAATATTTTTAAATGTCCCACAAATAAAAATCACCAGAATTACCTTCAGAACCACATCAAATCCATTTCAATATGAAGTTTGCTAAGCCATCAAGGCTCAAAATTTTGCGAAACATTAGATTTGTTGTTGCAGCTCTGACAACATATGCTGTAAGTTTCATCGCTGCTCTAAAAGCATGATGCGCTGTAGCATGCTGCATGCGCCGCGAGCGTTGGATTCCCGTTCCATTGTGCCGAAACGACATCACATGAGTTGGCAACCCTAGCTATCTGAAAGCTTTGTGACGCATCTGTGAGTCAAACTACACGCGGGCGCTAATTGCTGGTGACGCATTAAGCTACGCCTTAAAATATCATTTAAGGTTTGCAACTGCTCACTTTGCTAACCTTGGTGGTCTTGATGAAATTTGTTAACTGGGCGCCGGCGACTTATGACTTTCAACATTTTGTAAATCGCAATTATTAACATCCGTTGTCATTTCATATTTCGTAATAATTACATAACGTTCAGACGTCAATTTGGCGCCTCCAAAAGTCTGCGAATGGGGGCAGATGTCCCTCTTTGCCTCCCCCTTGTTACACCACTGGTTATCTTGATGACAATAGCAGTCGGTGGCATTCAACGTTTTGCAAATCGAAATTATTAGTATCGGCTGACATTATATATTTCGTTATTATTACGTAACATTCCGACCTCAATTTGGCGCCACCAAAATGCTACGCTCGGGGCAGATGTCCCACCTTTAGTCCCAAATTACGTCATTGTCTCAGTATACTTACTTTCCTTACGTATATTTTCAGTTATAAGGACAGCGTTTCTTGTGTTAGCTTATGTAAATGTAATCATGAGTGCAGAAGCAGTGCATGGAGTTCCAAGCCAATCGCATAGTTATCAGCAGGGCCGGATTTAGCTGATGCGAGACCCTAGGCTAATCTACTTGTGAGGCCCCCTCTCCCACGAGGGAAAAATGGAAAAGCATTAATCAATTTGCGCAAAGCCGAAAATGCCGATATTGACGCTGTAAATGTACGATCAATATAAAATTATAAATCATTACTGGAGCACTCCAAGATCACTGCGCTTGTTGCTGCCTTCGACGTAAAAGCGTTCAATGACACGGAATTGTTGAAATTGTACTTGGCTGGCGGGAACAAAATTATTAATTTTTGCGGGCAAACCAATCGAAAACTTCACGGTCAGATATTTGACAAAACATATGGCCCATGTTTTTCATAAGTTTCACATCTGTTTTTTCTAATCTGTGCTCAAGACAAAAAAAAAACAAAAAACAAATACACTGCACATATGTGCAGCGCCGTAAGACGTTAACGCACAACGTGAGGACCACGTTGCGATTCGTTTCACGCCTGCAAAAATCTCGCACAGCAAAACACGTCAACTAAAACGTACCCAAATTGTTGCAACTGCTAGGTTCACGGTTCGCGTGTTTGTTACTTTTTCAGATTGTTAAGAATCGAAGAATCAACCGCAACGAAAGCGTCGCGCGAAAGGATGTGAGGTTCAAACATAACCGTCGCCAGAAAGTTTTCAATAGGGGGCTTTAAATTTGCACAGGGGGACTTGACATTCCGAAAATTTGATAAAATCTCCATTAATGTATATTGTTGTATTTCAGCAAAGACTTCATGTTCGAAGTCGGAGGGTCTGAGCCCACCAATGCTTCCCCGTGGCGACGGGACTGGTTTTAACTTCCCCTATGTTGTAACTCTTGAAATACTTACGAAAAGCTACAATGGTCGAATCCGATGTGAAACGCAGCATTTACAAGTAGTAGTGAGGAGCATCTTTGGGCAAAATTACTTTGCTGAAATACACTTTTCGGTTTCAAAAGACTGAATAACTTTAAAATTAAACTTTTTTCTATGAAATTTTCAGCAAAAAAAGCTTGTTTTCGTAGTTTCCAGTGGGAAAAATGAAATTTCACAACTTTTGACCACCCCAAACAAATATTTTGACTACCTAGAACAGTATTTCCACCCAACTGGAAAAAATCTTTCCGACGCCCATGCTGACCGTGTATATTTCACTGACAGCGTGTGCCTTTCAAACCGTCTTACGGCTACGTCATGGGCATCCGCAGGGGACGGCAAAAGGGGCATTTACACCCCCCTTGGAAATTGGGACTAAGAACCAAAATTTTCTAGAAAACCTGGAGTCAGTAGCTTAACACCGATGAATTGACCTAATGCTTGCAATGACAGTTTATTTGCCGGCATGACACGCACACTGCACAAGAGTCAGTTTCACTGCTCTGGTGTCATGCAATGATGAGCTTGCAGTTCACTCCGTCATGTCCGCTCCTTTGCCCGCAGAGGCAGGTTGCGAAACTTGCGAAGGGATTGTTATGTGGTTGGACTTCATTGCGTAACAATTACACGGCAACAAAGGTTCACTTCAAGTTACGGGTACAGGCGTTTCATGGCCACATTATATAACTACTGATTTATATATTATACAACCACTGATTATATCTTAGTTCTTTTTAGGTTGCTACACTGCTGCAAATCCCGTTTAATCATTCTGACTAGAATGTAAAATGTTGCGGTAAGTTAGGACGTTTCTCTTACTGCTGCAGTGATACCACGACTGCCTATGCCTAGCTAGCGCAATATGGAAAAAGATCAATCAAGTTCAAATGTCCAAGAATGTGGCAGCAAATAGATTCCTCTCTAAAAGAATTGCCAGCAATCATCTTCAAAAAATGATACAGAAACTCGATTACAGAAAGTTATAAGAAACATGAGTAATGCTTTCCATACATCCTCTTGTTTGTATAAAAAAGAATCACCCCGAAAGTCAACATCTATCTTCTGAGCCTGAATTACTATATGGAATATAATTCGACTGTCTGTCATTCCATGTTCGTAATTAAATGCTCGTATGTGTGTATTTGTAGTATACTATTTTTATGTTTTAGTATAGCTTATTACTTCGTGAATACGTTGCTGCCGCGGTTCAGTTTTTGTTACAGAATATCAAAAATACCTGTAGAAGAAGCAGACAATTATCTTACGAAGATTATCTCCAAAAATGAACTCCTCAATCTCCATGGAATTTACATCACGGTCATAATCAAATCAAAACTATCTTTATGATGGGTGTGCGTGGATCAAGAAAGGGTTATGGCAACCCGAAGAGGATTTCTTTTTTGTCGGGCTTTTCTTTTCCTCTTCGTTTGGAACCTTGCGGTCCATGACAATTAAACGTCATGGCCATTTGTGCCCGACAAGAGTAATCTCTTTACAATTTGGCCATTAATACCGCAACCTATACATCGGACTGCGACAGCACGTCTAGCGGCCGACACAACCTTCACCATGGAAACATTTGTCAATCTCACGTAATTTATTGGGCACCTGACTAGATAACCTCTGTGTTTTTTCGGTGCCCCGGCGTTTTTTTCTGTTTTAGAGAGTACATCTAGTGCAATTACTTCAGTACCGCTAAATAAATCTATCTATCTAGTAGCTACGATACAGCCTTAACGTCTAGCGATGATTAAACCACAGAACCATCAGACACTCGCAGTTCCATTGCTGCGGTCTGGTGATGTAACCATCGAACCAAGCTGTGCTACAAAGAGAACTGTTTTCGGTAAAGTCTAGTTTTCATTAAATTTGTCACACGCGTTAGTATTTAGCAAGGAGACCGGAACCGGAGCTGCCCTTTAAAGAAGCATAGCTCCAACTCTGGCCCTTTCTGAATTTTGAGCTGAGCTCCAGCTGCCGCTCCGGTTCCTTACAAAATGCCAAGCGCCGGCTTGGCAGCCCTGTGTTTTACCATCCACGGACCTGCTTCCAAAAGGAATTTAGTTTACTTTTACGTAGCTAAAGGTCCATATACTTTCATATCCATGACGCTTACATTTTGGACTGATTTTAAGACAATCACTTATAGCTGCAATGTCATTGAAACTTTGCTTGTGTTTCTTTCACAATTTGCATGCAATTTTTTTACCTCAATGCTAACCCAAATCGAGACTATTAGGGTTCGTATCCTAGGAAGCTTTCTCGAAGCAAAGTTTCTCACTAACAATACACCATGACCGTGCCATAGCTTACAATTCTCGTCGACGAGGAGTGTAACTGTAGGGCCTGTAATAATGCTGCTGAGTAGTGTGATGAGCGCTCTTGTGTGACGTATGTAACTGAGGGAAGATCAAACACGGTCGAGTGAAGAGTCCAGTGGTCAGCCAGGTGTATTTCTGCGTAACCACCATGTGCAGACAACCACACAATGTAGACTGCATCAGCTTTCCATCGTGGCTTAAATCTATAGCAACGTTGGTTAGGCTCAATCCGATGTGGTATATAGGGCTTAAGAATTAGCTGCGCTAATATGAATAACACAGTAATACAGTAGAATTGCCCTTCATGACCTTATTTCATGAGTCCGGAGAAAAATCGTCGTCATAGCGAAAATACAATATATCGTTCCAAACATGGCTTTTTAGTTCAATGCCAAAGCCTGGCAAGGGTTAAAAGTGTTCTTTGCTCAGCATTGCCGCTTACTGGGTCGTGTTTTCGCTTATATTCGGATAATAAAAAGTGAGAAATTATTTTATCTTTCATAGGAACGATAAACCGTGAATCATACTGTTTTTGTATTGTAATGGCGACAAGCTTTCCCATTTATTGTACAGTCCTGTACGTGTGTTTTTCCTGTAGGTACGGTAGTTGATTCAATCCCGGTCTCAGTGTTTGTCAGTAAGACATCCAAATATGCCAACTGTCAGTCTGCTTCCACCTCTTTTGAAAAGCCCACGTTTGAATGCACTTTGTTTAAATTAGAAGAACTGAACCATCTTCTCTTTGGAATCAAACGTACAGAAAATATCATCTACTTTTTTTTATCTTTATTTTCCAAAATTGTAGTCAGCGTCGTTGTTGGAATATCGAAATCTTTTGCAAGTTTTTCCACTTTCATACCATTTTCGTTATTCAGTGAAACAACGATGTCATACTTTTTCTATAATGGGATACTGCTTCCTTTGTTCGACAATTTACGCACTGCTCCACCAAGACTACGATCAAGCTGACTACAGTCGCAACAATCCCTAATACTGTACAGTAAAACTCATGTAACGATGTGCCTTCATTGCTGCTGATACAGTAATCCTTGATACCTTTCTCACGTCAAACCTGTCACGGCTCAACGATTGGCCGATTAACTTAACTGCGTTCATGTTCGGTCATAAAAGATTTGTGTGATGGCTCCATACAGCCGAGTTTACATTCAAACTCCAAAGAAAACTTCCCACTGTCGTTATAAACGAAGAAAATATTCTGCGGCACCGACAAAAAGCGTCGCTATTTAGGCGAAGTGACGATATAGCCGAACTCAATTATGCACGTAAAAGGCGGGAATTCTGTCGGGACCGACAAAAAAGCGTCCTTGTAGGCGAACTGTTATTACAGCCGAAGTCTTTAAAGGAGAATTCTACTTTATTAAAAATCGGCTCAAAGAACCTACATGATACTCATTGACTGCCCAGTGCAGTGATGGCGAACCTTTTGTAGACCGAGTGCCCAAACGGCAGCCCTAAAATCACTTTATGCATTCCAAAGTGCCAGCCCGGCAATTTAACCAGAATGGGCTGAGGTTTTGGGTTAGAAACATAACGTATGAATTGACATCTTCTGTCTTAAAAGAAATACCCCATAATAAAGCTCCAACACTTTCAGTACATAGAATACATAATGCTCTCCCACTGCCATCAATCACTCCAAGTGATTCTGTCCGGGCCTCTTGGAATGATCTTCCAATATGATTTTTATGCTTTTTTCACTACACTCATTTTATAGTGTTCAAAACATGGAGTCTACTAAAACACTCACTTTTAAGAAATTAAGTACCCATTTAAAGCTATCCCTGCTCAAAAACAGCTAACACCAAAATATATATATTCCCTGAGTCAACAATGTACTGCAGCGATACACCAAAATTTGTCCAAGCCCCTCCTACAAGCATCAGAGGCTAGATGCCATCACTGTATCCTGTGACGAGGAGTTCTACAGGATTAATTACATGCCGGAAAATTGGGGTAGGCGACTTTTCGGTCTTGCCGTTGCGGGATGAGCCGTTTCGGTCACGGGGCTTTTCGGTCTCGATACATTTCGGTCAAAATGTTGAATTTTGCAGAAATCTTACATGTTCATTTTTTAATGCAAACGTACTTAAATCAACGAAAGGCTTAATTAAAAAAAACCACGAACATGATCCAAGATCCAACAGTTAATCAGCATCAACATATGGTTTTTATTATCATCTGCAAGCATATTAAATCATTATCGACATTTTGCAATTAAATAAAAATACTTAAAAGTCATAACTACGATTCAGATTTACCGTAATGGCAATTATGACTCCTCAAAAGAAGTTGGTACAACACCAGCTCGCGTGACATTTCGCCTGCCTATGTAATCATTTCAATAAACAAATATAATCAGTTCTTTATGTACAGAATGTCGTGACCGAAACGTCCCGTGACCGAAAAGTCTTGTTCCGGTAAAATTGTGCTCATTGTGTACACGCCGGACAGTCTGTAGCAAACTGGAGAATGTACTCGTAACAACCACATAAGTTTAAAAATAGTTCGTTTAATCATAGGATATAAAGCGATAATATCTTACCTGTGTCTAAAGTTTATTCTCTCCAATGTTACTGTTCTCAAACTTCATTTTGTTTAATCGGTTATCGTGATGCAATAATTTGAAAATGTCGTCCTTGCTTGCCTCGTCCACAGTTTAGCTCAGTAGTTCTTAACCTTTTCTCTCCCACGCCTCCTTAAGTGATTTTCCTTTGTTTCAAGTCCCATGACTTTAAATAAGTTGTAATAACAAGTGTAATTATGGGTAAGTTTGTTGATCAAACTTTGCATGTGGCAGAGCGTGTAAGGGTCGCTCACCCCTGGAAATTATTTGACACCCCCCTGGGGAGGCGCTCCGCCCGATCAAAAACCACTTGTTTAGCTTGATGCACAAGAGAGCAGGATTTACCATTGAAAATGCTTTAAGAATAAAGTGAAACGTTTGGTATATTGTTGTTTGCTACTGTTCTGGCTCTACTCTTCGTTCAAGACAAACCCCGACTTTCCTAAACTTCTGCTAAAAAGACGGTATTCTTTTGTTGGATTTGAATCAATTGGTTTCGGGGAACAGGAGAGTTATCACACAATTTTTGGAATGACAAGTCTTTTTAAAAAATGCTGTAGCTTTGCTTCCGCAGTTGCTTAGCAGCTTCAGTTCACCTAAATCTTTGTGGTTACTTGCTGGTTTTTCTCACTACAACAACTAGGATGAGAAGTAAAGAGCACCTACTGTAGCTAATTTTCTGTGACTTTGAAGGACACTGCTTAAATCCTTAGTCTCCTACATGTGGTTCTTGTTGCCTAAATGAATTGATCCTACCGACTCCTGTTGTATCGTTTTATTAAGTACGCCAAGTATTCACTACAGTGATTCACGCAATCAGGGCAACCCATGATGATAATAATTTCAAACAGCATCACTTCAAAAGTTATTTAGCCGCTCTTGTACAACACTTCTCTTTCAAAACCATACATAATGTTTTCAAAATATCCTGCCTCACTAATATATTTCGTAATACCTGATGTGATCAACAAGAAATATATGCCACCAACAGAAAGAGTGAGCATATATGTCTTGCTTACACACAAACCTTGTTAGGAATCGCCACGGACAGTCGCATTCAAAACAAAGTACCAAACAGAGTTCTTATTCTAGAGGAGCGTTGGACAAGCTTACATCTATTTGGGCTATTTTTATGACCCTCTGCACTTCGCTGGGTTACTGATACTCTAAAGTCGCCGTTCAGAGCGAGAATGTTTCTTCAGCCACTGTTCCAGACCTGTGATCATGGCTTTGAACCAAAGACAGAAAAGAGTTTTCAACCATTTTTTCTACGAATTTACTGGTGCTCCAAGAGTTTTCTTCTTTGTTTCCAGATTTAGTGCTGCAATCTCGCAGTTTTTCACAAATGTCTTTTTCGCAACAAGTTGCAGTAAACTCTTGTTGGTCAATCACTTTTGGCTTCGAGGACCACAGTTTCTCTGTCACAGCTCTAGATATTTAGGTAAAAAAGGCTTTTTGATAAAGCAACTGTCTTCATATATACCCGATCAGCAGCGCAATCTAAAATTGTGGGCACAAAGTTCGGGTAGGTAGCTGTCGAAACTCTGCCAATTGCGGTAAACTTCTCGAGTGGGAAGGAGAGGCTGGCCACTTCCTCATATAGTTTGCACGAAATGAAAATTATTTAGCGACGTATTCATCACGCTGAAGATATGATGGCTCAAAAGGGTTGAACTCTCAATGTTGTTTTCTTGAAAGATTGACAAGGGTTCTACAGAGCCAAAAGTTGAAAGATTACTCTAAAGAGCCAAAAGGTCACTCTACTTGCCTCGAGTTAACTTCAACCTACCGTTATGGTCGGCGGAATAAGGGAGTCGGGGGTCTGAACTCTTAATTATTTTTCAAGGGTATCCGATACACAAGGACCTCACACGATTTTATTTTTACTTTTTTAAAATAAAGTACAGCATCTTCAAAATTATGCTGAGTGCCTGAATAAGGCAAGCTAACACTGATACAAACATCTTTGTGGCAAATTATTGAAGCGTCTGCGTGCAGTAAGAAAGCTGGAGATGGTCGTGTGCAGACCTACAGCCAGAGTTGACAATTTGAGGGGGCATGATTTTTCTTATTGGAATCGAATTCCAAACATTCAATAATTTTTTTAATCTAGCCAAGGTTTTTGTTGAGAAGAGGAAACAATCTCTTAAGCTGCGCGCGTAACAGATATACGTTAGCTTTTACTTGAATAACTGCATGCATTGCTGAACGTGGTTGAGATCCATAATGCAATCAAGATGTCGCTGTGATGAGCCGGAAAATATTGTGCTACGGGATGAAGAGACTAGTAAGATGCGTATAGAATTCCACGATGCAGTGAACAATGAATGCTGCGCGTTCCTCGTTGGAAAAGTCTAAAAAAATTTGGGGTTTACAAAAGTTGAGGGAGAAGTGCCACCGAATGACCCCCGTGGCTACAGGCCTGGGTCGTGTGTGCGGTAAGACTTTAAAATGTTGTATACTTCGAAATATATCCCACTTGTAAAAGAGGTCGGCGCCCTGAGTCTGCGGATATAAAGTCTTAGTTAAGGATATGACTGGAACGTTTGTTTGATTTGTAAAACCAGCGTTACTTGAAATTTGGTACCAGTCTTGCTTACACGTATTTAAGATTATCTACTTTTCTGTCGGAGGTTTGGTTCATGGAGAACCATGTATCTTCTGGAGCTAGTGGTGTGCTGTGAAAAAAATGAAAAAATCTGTGATAAAATCACAGCGAGTGTCGCTGCGTTTTCGAATGACTGTCTCATCAGAAATTGTGCAAAAAGTCCTTTCAAGGTTTACTGATCACTAGGGCAAGTTTATGTTGCAGTAAGAAAGTTACATTTATTTTCAACGAAAGTTGCGTTTATGCGCAAACATTGCAAACGACAGTAATTTACTCAAGCGATTTATTTACATACAATGCTAAATATTTCCGAAAGTCAATTGTACTGATTGCTCTATTCTCTTTGCAGAAACTAATATTCCGCAACAAAGGCTAAATTCTCTCAAACGGAACCACAGAATTCTGTGATTCAACAATGCCTGCTATTACTAGACAACAGTAAAATCTTTAGGTGTATTCCCCCAACATTACGTTATTCGTGAGGTTATGTAGGCCTACTACACTCTCTGCGACCAAGTGAAGATGAATCTGTGTGCATAGCTGCTCTCCGTAATGTCATGGAAACCATCCACGGTTTAAAGCCGCTTCTCGTAAAGAAGTTGTTAATTAACTAAGCTGTCTGAACAGAATTTGACTGCGAAAGACTTGACACGACCTATTTCTGTTTGCACGGACTTGGCCAAAAGCCAAAATTTTCCGCACTTCCACCTCTAATTGAGTTCGGGCACTGTCGTACTTGGCTGGGGTTGTAAAACTTCTAGCTTGCAAACCAACTGTTTCGTCATA
>JGI24021J15306_10010642_pt1 | contig 11427 bp, 8 predicted proteins | sample Ectturendosymbi1_FD_15306 | JGI IMG/M metagenome (IMG submission 15306)
TCCCAAAAATTCTTATTGATTTCAGATTTACAACCACAGATTACCGGCGATGTTCTTTGCCTATGACTCGTAACATTTTTCATTTAATGCACTAAACCACATTAAAACGGGTTTTTCAATGATCAAGCCTTAGTGAAGTAGATTGTCCCTCAAGCCCTGGAATTGTTTTTCTTTGTTTATTTCTATTTTTTACTGAAAAAATATGGGGGAACAAAAATGCAGCATAAAAGGAAAAACTCGCATTTAGTTTCCTAAAAGAATATAAGAATTGCGATTAAACTCATCGAGCGTAGAGGATCAAAGCTTTTGCATTATTTACTTATTTATGCAAGAAGTGCATGGAATCTTTACCAAAGAGAATATTCTCGCAATCATACGTCATCAGAACGATATGATTGATAGCTTGTGTTTTGAAAGAACCTTTGTCCGGGATCGTGACTGCTAGAACAATGACATTTGCAAATTTATGCAGTGCACAGCTGTTTTTTTTTGATGAGACATTTCGGTCATTTTTTTTGCTGAGACATTTTGGTCACTGAAAAATTTCTGTTATTTGTCTCACAGTTGTATTATAACTCGCTGTAACAGTGTTCACTGGCCTATAGTTTCAGACATTCTGACCGAAATGACTTAANTTTTTTCGGTCATTTCAAAAGCATTTCNGTCTACGACCGAAAAAAACAAGTGCACAGTATAATTGATAAACCAAATANCAGCTCGGAATAGGGTTGGTATTGTGGTGANGTGATTAATGTAAAAATGCTATAATGTAACTTCAGTTCAGCCAACTTGTATGCTCAAGTAGACAACGTTTTTTTTTGTAGATCAGAGGAATTCGTGCCGGAAGCACCGATTAACTGCGCGAGCCCCTCTTTTTCGATAATAGAAACTGATTCGCACACAAAAGCAATGTCTCAAAGTTAGCAGTGAACCAAGGGTGGGAAACCTACGAATTACCACGGACCGCATAGACTGTGGATTATTTGCGGGCCGCAAATAAGAACTGATTCTAACCTAAAATTCCACCAGTATCTTACTATGACCAATGGAGGCTTCTTATTACAAGCTTCGGTAAGTACCTGCTTATAATGGAGCTTTGCTAGTATTTCAACTCATTTGTGATCTGCACAGCTTCCTTCGGCTGATTGTGAAGTTGGCACAACTCATTTCGCGGGAACGGGGCCATCGGGCCTCATATTCATTGCTTATATTTTAGCGCAGTGGTTTCCGACACCCTAGGGTGCCATGAGCTGACACGTTTTTGAATGTGTCGTTGAAAAGATATTTTCAAAATGTCGCCAAACCAAATTGCTATGGGTTCGCCACTAGGTGCCGCAAATTATATTTCTCTTTTGCAGGATGCCGAAAGCCCAAAAAGGTTGGGAAACAGTGTTTCAACGTAATGAGTATTTATTGTTGTCGGATATCTTCTTCTGGGTGTTTTTGTTAAAGCTTTTTTTCTGCTGAAAATCCTGAACAAACAATTACAGGAGATTGCGAAGACGAAAGATTTAAGTGGAAAAGATTATCTTACTGGTGAATGTGGGTCGTTCGTTAGTAACTCATCAAAATCTGACAAAAATCGCCAAGCAAAGTTTTTGGTTTATGTATGCGTTCCACTTAAACCCCATCTTTGAAAAAGAACAACAGCGTTTCGGGGCACGTTTGTGTATTGCACGCAAATCTCAAGCACCAATAGCATTGCATTCTCTTGCTCTGGTTCGGAAAAATTCGGTCAGCTTCGCGAATGCTCGTTCATGTTCGGGAAAACTCGCTCGTAAAACAAAAGGTAAGCGTTGCTCCCGAGCGCCTTGGCTTCGGTTGACCGCGTCACTATCGTGTCGCTCACGTGGTACCACTGATGGACTTCAGGGGGGAGGGACGCCCCAGGAGCTGCAACATAACAACAAAATTTGTTATTGTTTGAGCGGCATAAAAAATGGAAAAAACATATAGGATCGGTTGTGTTTACAACGAACAGAACAAGTTTTACTACTTCGACTATTGTTGAACAGCATTTCAAAATCGCAGTTGACCAGGGAGTGGGTTACAAACGACGGGATTGGTTTAAATTCTTAGTGGAATGAGAGCAGTGCAAGATATCAACCCGTCATCAAGTTGGGGCTGCTGGAAGATTACATAGCGAACAGGGGAAAACACAATTACAAAGTTTATTCTTGGGACAGGCTGAAGATGGGTAGCAAGGGAAAAATTTGCCCTGTGTGCAATTTCAATTTGTAGTGGAAAACGTTTCAAAAACAGTTACTGTTGGTCTAAAATAAATCAACCAATCATGTACAATTTAGGAGATTTCGGACCGAGCATCACCGGTTGCCCCTGGCGACGGGCCTGAAAAGACTAGGAACTAATCACGTTTATTTGACTGCACCTGCAAACAGCAAAAAGCGCCAACGAGTGTCACTGAAACATCTGCCGTGGATCCATCGCCGGACACGGATCACAAAACTTGTCAACGCATTGAAAGGGTCAAAAACGACCTGAAACCCTCCAGTCCAGCATGAGCACAATCTGCTCGGTTTGAGAGGGAAGTGTAGCAGAAAATGATTTAAATGCACAGCGTGGAAAGCGATGAATACAATAGTTCAACAAACTCACCGGTTGATTTTTACAACCAGGTGTCATGTATCTGCTGCTGTGTTGCAAATGTTTAAAACTTTAAGAAGAGGTAACGGGAAGCTTAGTTCGGTAGGAGGGACTTCTCGAAGCTCAGGGGTCATGGCCTCTCAGCGCGTGGTAACGTGACGAATATAAAAGAACCACGTGATCACAGCAAAAATCCCAACGAGTTCATTTATTGGTATTTCGTGAAGAAATTTAATACTTTTTATCGGAGTTATAGAGTCGCAAGAGTCGGAGTTTTTTGGGGAGAATCGGATTCCTAAGAACACTAGGAGACTCCGGAAGTCCAGTTGAATCATTTTTTACATCGTACTCGTAAATTAGAAATCTTAACTCGTTTACTCTAACAGAGAATTATTGCAGTGCACCACGATTTCTATTGAGTGTTAGTTGCTACAAAATTCTTGACAGCCAAGCTTTACTCACGTTATGTTAAAGTAGTCGGATATTTTGAAAAGGTCGCAGTTGGATTTGGGCATTTTCCTCCGACTCTGCTCTCTGCGCTGTGCATTCAAACAAGGCTGAAAGGTCGCATATCAACTAATGAAGAAGAACGCGCGAAATCAACGCCATAATTGTACTCGCAAACCTTTCCGCATTCACTCACTTGACGACGGCTTGACGCCATTGACGACCATGTCGCTGAGGACCCGGTTATCTTCACGCTGTTTCACGAAGGCAGTGTAGTGGCCGCGACTCATGCTTCCAGAATGTTCGACGATCCCGTACAAGTTGTACAGTATGCGCGAATCTGCGTCAACGAACTCCTGCAACAGTTCAAAAGCAGAAACAATGTCGATTGTGACGCGGAACAATCGATATCTGACGAGAAGACAGCAAACAGATGACGTGTACTGCAGCATCAACAAAATGCAGGCCGCAGTTCAGCAAAATAATCTTTTTCTCGTAACGCTTCAAGGTTTTCACAAGTTTCGACAACCGAAGATACGACCAGGACCAGGGGGTGGTCAAACTGCGGCTCTTCGAACCTTTAAATATGGCTCTTTGAGCTTTCCTAAAAATTTCATATTTGTTTTTTATTTTTTATTTCTATCGCAAAGCATGGAAATATTGTAAAATGGTACAGTGGTAGCTAGCGTGCTGAACGGTATCACTTTTGCAAGTCGTTCCAAAAAGAATTATGATGTCACAGAAGCGCAGGTTGCAAATAATAAATTAGCGTTTTTAGATATGTGTTGCGGCTCTTTGTAACATGCGTTTTACGATATGTGGCTCACACAGAGTGGGTTTGGTCACCCCTGGATAAGTTGATTTTAATCAGGGGTAGGGAACCTGCACGGGCCCAATGAATTGTGCATTATCGCTGGGGGGCAGCACCAATCGATTAATTTCATCTTGAAATTCTATTTTCGTCTTACCAAGGAAAATAAAGAATGAAAACTGTGTCATGGAGCGAGAGATACTTCTCGCTTACTGTCTACGTGTCGGCTTGTCATGGAGTTTCGTTTTTTGAAACGATGTTGCGCTCTATCTTGCGTAACGAAATATTTGATGCGGGGCAAATCAGATGTTCACGCGAGCTGCAGGTTCCCAAACCCCTGATTTAAACCATATTATGCTTTGAAAGGCTGAAAAACTCTGAACGAAAAGGAAGTTACAGAAGCGACCAATAAATGAAAACTTGTTGTTCAACTTAATCAATTGCTACGTTTCTATCTTCCACCGAACATGCGCTAAGAAGCCGTACTCAGGCCAGCTAGCAAATGTCGGCCTTTTGCTGATTTGGTTTCCATTGTCTCGTTATTCATGCGTTACAACAACGTAGGTGGAATCTACGCTTGCTGAACTGGCTCATCGATGACAATGCTATTTGGAGCTGAGAAGGAAGTACCATTTCTCTGTATGGCCTTTTCAGCGCACATATCCTGGGGTCAGTCATGTTCAATATTAAGTTTGGCTCTTACTGTTGCAACCTCTACGAAAAGTTTCGCTAAACTTTTTTGCACGTAATTGTACAAGCAATTAATTTGTGAGAGTAGATTAACACACAAGTACAGTAATAGATCTTCACTGCAACGAAAAACAGCAGCTGGTCATTTAAACATTGGGCTGAAAAGACTCTAATGCTGAATCTTTTCACACGTCTGCACAGCAGCCTCTAATCCACCAGCAACTTACATCACGTGAGTCACGTGACACAAGCCGTCTCAGTCGTCATTCGATTATTAGGTCTGCGGTTTGCTAAAGGATTTTCCTTAGTCAGGGAAATAACTTCCGCATTTCATCATTGGGTGGCGATATATACAGAGCAAATCATTGTAAAGATTCCTTGCAACAATAGCTTTCATTGCAAGACGCTCACTTAGTGGGGGGTGGAGTTCGGTAAAAATACGAAATGGTGCGAGAAATGATCTACTGGCGATGTGGCAATTATGAACGATGAAGAAGCATCAAAGATGCAAGCCTGCTTGCTTGGCCTGAACTTCAGACTGAGGATTCGTCCGTTACGTCTTTGTTTATTTACGCAGCAAATGCAGAGACTCATTTCATCAACAGTTTCCAACGCATCGATAGAAATGACACCGCATTTGTTTGGTATCAAGACTTGTTAGATTCAATCATAAATCTAACAAGTCTCCATAGCAACAGAAAATGCAGCGGCATTGGCCAAATGTTCGCTTGCTTTAACGATGGTGACCGCTAACATAGGCGCATAGGTGAAAAATATGAAGGTTATAAGAAACAAAGCAGTTTCCACAACCAGTGGAAAGTAAACGAATCCGGGAGGATCGTGGTTTGGCTCAGAGCAAAACGAAAACCACGCGCTTGGAGGCAGTTCCAGAAGTGGGACAAAACCATTGAAAGTTGGGCATGAACCAGCGTGAAATGGCGATGGGGGTGGTCACTTCCTGAGTTTCACGGACAATTAACAAAAAGTCAAGCGGGTTTTCTGGAATGAGAGTAAACCATAATTATTTTATACTGTTTCGCTTAATTTTACTCATCTGGTCCTTTCCATTGGAAAAATTTGAGGTAATTTTGGCAAAATTCAGGAAATGAAATTTCTGGAAGGCACTTCCTTTCAGGGAAAATAAAAAAGAACAACTGCTAGAAACCAAGACAAAGGTTGTTCACCCCTCTGCTTTAGGTTTTTCTGCCCCTCGGGTTTCCCCGAAAGCAAAACTATGTTCGCACAACATGCGGCGGGGGTTACAATGAAATGACGCAAAGCTTGTTTTTTCCAAGAAGATAAACTCCAACAGGATTAAAGCTCAAGTCTGAGAGACTAACCTTGCAATCAGTGGAGCAGAACGGTGCGAGGTCAAAGGTCGTGGGTATGCTGACGTGCTTGTTCACTTTGCGAAGATTGAAGCCGACCTTAAAATCAAAACAAAATCAAATAAAATTACCAGGAGCGTAAAGTTTTTCTTAGTGAACATAGACTGCGAATGCATCAGAGACACTTTCGACAACATTAACTGCCGATCTCATAGATAATCCGGCATTGAAGTGATAACAGAAAAAAACACAGCATTGCAAAACTTTGCATCAGCCATTAATGATCGGGGTGCAGCGCAATGAGGCGTAAAGCTCAGCGAAGCGTGACTCAGATTTCGACCAGGGATGACGTAATATCCTGTCGAGGGGAACTACAAAACCCTTAAACCTGGTAGCAAACAAAATTTCCACAGTATCACAAGTATTCGACACGCCCAACGCATGATTCCGATTGGGCATCAAGAGCGCCGCAAGCGGAAAAATGTTTCAAATTCATTGATTTCGACATGTTGTCGATGACCGTTGCATATTGTGACTTCATAATACTGTCCAAAATGTTTGTTTATCACTTTAAACGTTTTTCGAATTTTTTCGTTACGTCTTAACCAGTGACTATTCACCCAAATTTTAAATGGATCTTCCCAACATTGATTTTAACTCTTAAGAAAAAGGTATTCCTTCGATTTTGTCAGTTTTTGAAAAGTTTTGATACGATCAGAAAACGTAGAAGGATTTGTGGTTTTCTACATAACTAGCAAACAAAATCTTAAGCAACACTTTTTCCTGCAAAAGCGTAAGAAAAAAACATGCTTACAACAAGCATATCAACACAAGGTTGCCAAACTATAGATATAATAATAAGAACGACATGGTATTGCGTCTTACTGGGAAAGCAAATTTTAGCGTTATCATGTTTCAAGATTTTGTGAGTGCAACTGCTCCGTCGTGGGCAAATAACAAAAACTTGATAACAAGGTTCAAAACGCTGTCTGACTCTCGAACAAGTTTTCGAAAACAACCGAGCCCGTATCGGCCTTCCGAACAAACTTTCGGAATCTTTCGAATTCGCATCGGCCTTCCGAACAACAGTTCGGAAACTTTCGTGCTGGCATCAGCCTTCCGAACAGATTTCCGGAAAATTCCGAACAGGTGTCGGCCTTACGAACTAGTTTTCGGAAGTTTCAGTCATAAATGCATTGCATTCCGCGACACTTCTTAAAGACGACGACCAGAATAAAAAAGGTAGAAATACACACGCTTGTCAACTTAAAGACCACCTCACCTGATGAAATCTCTTCAGGTGAATCACCAACACCGGTGGCGGTTTGCTGATCAACATTTGCTTGCTCGCATTGCAGTAAATCGTTTTCTTTGACGCTGCAGCAAAAAAACGTCTTTTAAAAATATGTTATGAGGTGGACAGGGTGTCAATGAAGTTTTCCAATCGAAGTAAAAATGTTTATTTCTGCACATCTCGCCCGCACTATAACAAAAGCAATAGCATAAAAATCTAATCTATTTTCGATATTTCAAGAAAAATCACCACCAGGCACACATGAGACACGATCTTGCAGCTGCGTAAGCCCACACTGCTGCGAATAGATGTTTCAGTAGTTTTGTTATGTCACAATCTGCCTACGTCATCGGTGAAACCAAAAGATGGTGAGATTAGAATTTCACCCACCACTCGGACTTCTTATTCACCCTCCCCCCACATGAAACAGTTCCAAAAAACAAGTTAAAAATTAAGGGAGGACTTGCTGTGAGACAAACTCCACGCAAGGTTGAGTGAAGGATGCCAATTGTATGAAACTACCGACCTACGGATGAAGCTGAAATGACAGAATTTCATTTATTTGAAAGGAGGTTAAAGCGGATATCAAAGATGTACATCGGGCATATTTGCCTGAAAGTGAAAGCCGCCAAAGCACAGATATACTCACCCGTCCCTTTGTTCTGCCGCCCGGTGCACGTCTCACAACCGAACTTGTTGGCGCCACTCAGCATCTCAGCCATCGTGAACTGATGCAGGCACGACTGCACGGAGCACTCCTGTTCAAGCAACAACAACAGTGTTGATCGCAGTTTCGCTGCACCTGCTATGACGTAACAAAGAAAACGCAGCACACGAAATCCACAACGACGTGCAAACCAGGACTGTGGAGTCGGAGTCCAAGGAATTTCGGGGTTACTGGAGCCGGAGCCTGAAACATGAGTTCCAGTTCCACGGACAGTTTGTGGAGCAAGCGGGTTGTACAAATAATACAATGTTTTTCAAGTTTTCACTGGACCAAATCGTTCTGGAACCGGAGCCAAAAACTTTAGATGTCTGGTGCCTGAAATCTGAAGTCCAGCTCCACAGCCCTGGTTTCAACTGGTGTTGCAAAGCTAAAATTTTGCGTGGTTAAGTGACGGACTTTCAGAGCTAGAGAGTGCTTTTGCTTGGCCACAACGAACATCCGTCAAAAGATGATTGGAACGCATTCGCAGCAATTAGACCCCACCTGTTCTTTGGGTTGACATCGTGGCGCAAGCGACTGTGGCAGTTTGTTGCCGAACGATGACAGCTGTCTCGCCACGGGAGGGTGCTGCGGAGTGTCGAACAAAGACTCGAGACTTTTCTGTCGAGTCATAAACACTTGATGAGCGTTGTGCGACGTTTTATCTATGTTTGCACAGGTTGGGCGCAAAGTTTTCTCGCGTTCAAATATCGCGGCAATGATCGAAAAAACCCGATTTCCGATCCCTGAATTACGAAATAGCTGACATTGGTGTTGTAAGAAAACAACTCTACGAGTCGAGAGACGCTCGCAAGTCTGCAACGAACGTTGTTTTGCGAGTACAGGAAACTTCTCGCAGGAAGTGACGCAAGGTCTTTGACTTCTTAATGCAAAATCTAAATTCCAGTTTCATGCACAGTAAAAACGAATGATATTGCGAAGGAAGCAAAGCAAGATAAGGTGCAAAAGAATAAAAGCGGTGATGTGAAACTGCGAAAGCTGGTAACGCTTAACCCTTCAACAAGGAACAGCAGTGACACCGAAAAAGCTAAGTTGTGATGGGAATCGAACTCGCGACCACCACCATGTCACTGGCGTGATTTGGTGCTGAACTGTGCAGCTAAGTAATGCTAGAAAGGGCCTGATACGATATTTTTCAGTGCACAGTCACACTCGATCTCAGCATTTGCGACAGGGATCCAGTGCTACCGAGAACAAAATATCTATTAACTACTGCATCGGAAGCAAGAAATAAATATGGTGCATTTCCATATAACGAAGATTTCTATTGTTTCATTAACTTGAACCAGCGACATCTCTTTGGGGAACGAAGGCAAACGTCTCACGTTGCTACGCAACCAAATACCTTTTGCGGACGGTTGGGAGTAGACACGCGGTCTCCGCAGGAACGACTGTCATCCGAATCGTCTTTGTCCGATGTGTCGTTACGGTCGCTCTCGTGAGAAGTATCACGATCACGACTCACGACGTGACGCGCTTCAGAATCTCCGTCATATGATGCAACGTCACGGTTGTCCCTGTTAACCGCTTGATCTTCAAAAATGTCATTTTCTTGCTGATGATTCCCGTTCGTTTCACTCTCGTGATCACGACGACTCACGACGGAGTTCGTGATTGCATGAGCGTGATCATTCGTCACAGACGGTCCTTCCAACTCGTGATCTGTTGCATGCTCGTTTTGTGCGCGAGTAGTAGTCTCACTGCCGACAGAACCATTCACGTCATCCGTTGAGTTCGCACTTTCAAGCAGGTTAACACCTGCTTGGTCAACATCGGTTTGACCTCGAGTAACATCGTGACCAGCACTGAACTCATTGACGTTTTTTCGATCTGTTTCATCGATGCGATTCGAGTCACAATGGCGATTATGAAGGCGATTCGAGTCACAAAGGGCATTATGACGGCTTGTCAGATCAGCACCTTGCGAAGCGTTGACCTCTTGACCTGCGTCCTGATCACCGTCTGCTCCGTTCCGCTCTGGTGCTTCGTCGGACAAAGATTCAAGGTCAAGGTTGGTCGCGCCACCTTTGACCTGCTCGGAAACAAATTTTATAAATGCAGATTGCAGTCGCACGCGGCGGCATTGCAGCTTGAAACATCGTCACAGTCGGCTGCATATCGGTCAGGTGACACAGGTGGGCAAACATCCGCTTTCGGGCGAAAGTGTGACAGCTGACGTCAGCAGCTTGCTGCACAGCAACCAGCTCCGGCAAGCAAAGGTCTACGAAACATGGCGGGAAACGGAAGCGCAGCATCCTGTAGTTCTTAAAGATTTCATGAGTGATCGCGAGCTATCTGACGTGGGCATGCGGGCTGGTAGCCCCATGAGTTTAGACTCCCACTGGACACAGTAGAGCAGTGTTTTTCAACCTTTTTGCTGCAGAGGAACCTCCCGCAAATGTTTGCTTTGCTCATGGAACCCTCTGCAATGATCCAAGTGTCCATATCGCTACAACCTGATAGAACTATGGTTGTGAATTTAGTCCCAGGCAAATTTCGGCGGAACCCCTGGTGGCCACTCGCGGAACCTCGGTTGAAAAACACTGCCCTCAGGGGTGTAACGAGGAGGGAAAAGGGGGCCACGATTCCCCGNGAACCGAATCACTGCGGGGGGGGCGCCGAAAAATCTCAACAACACCACAAGTACTTTATTCAACGCACCACAAGTACTTTATTCAGTGCATTTGCCTGTTTTTTTGGTCTCTTTCGGCGGAACCCCTGGTGACCACTCACGGAACCCTGGTTGAAAAAGACAACAATAGAGAGTGCTATAGCGTTGTCAACAACAACAATAAAATTTTTCACTGCGATTTTTAAAATTACGAGAACCTATTATTTATTGGTTCACGGGTGTGACGTGAATAACAGCGTCGTCATCAAGTGATAAACGTCATAAACCATCGCGCTGCAAAAAAAGCGAGCAGCCAATTGACGTTGCATGTTATGAAGTGGTGGCCCGAATAAAATTAGAAGCAGTTGATACGGACACGTTGCCTTTAATCAATACGTACAAGCAGGAACTTTGGCAATTGGCCTTTCAGATCCCGGACTATAAACAACGACCATCTCTGATGACAACTATTGCATCAAACGAAAACTCAAATCAGACCTGTTTGACCCTGATGGAGGCAGGGTGGCTAGATACTGCCGAAAATGTTGCCCAAGTATATCATACGTTTTAGTTTGTGAAAAGAGCTCATTTGCTTACACTTTTATACCCAAATTACCCTGGATCACGAAGAAGGCTTGATAAATAATGAACAAGCACATTGCACCTCCCTTGTGAAACATATTGTTGAGGTGCAGATGTGTGTGTTCTTTCTTCCAACGAGTTAAGTTTAACAAAAATCTAGGAAAACCATTCAGTTAAAAACACAGCCCTATTTACAAATGTCGTACACTTGTGTTTTTATGAAAAGCAGCAGAATGGCACCGTCACGTCGGCATGGCAACCCAGGAGTACAGACTTCCACTCGGCATGCGATTAACATACACTAAGAGGCGGTTGCTGTTTCACCCCCCCCCC
>JGI24021J15306_10010645_pt1 | contig 11424 bp, 8 predicted proteins | sample Ectturendosymbi1_FD_15306 | JGI IMG/M metagenome (IMG submission 15306)
CACCCTATTTACTGACACTTCCCCCGTGTCCCCCACCTAATTGCGCCCATGCCTGTAAGTACCCGGGTCTAAATAAGCAAGTCCCCTAATTCAGTAACTCAGCCACATAATTCAGTTGATAATGGCTCATTGCCTGTTGCTTATGAATCACAAATAATCATCTAATTACAATTAGCTTGATATGGTGTGATGCTTGATATGGTATCAATTAGCTTGATATGGTGTGATGCTTGATATGGTATCAATTAGCTTGATATGGTGTTATGCACCACACTTTAAATTGTGCAAAGTCTCGGTTAAACTCGAAAGTCATTGGTTGGTTAATGGTTGATTTTTGCTAACAGAAAGTTTTTGCAAAAAATATCTATTTAGTGTGACAAGTTTGTGATGCACCTTTGTGAACCCTTTCTTAGTGGTGCACCCCACGCATATTTTGGTGCACCCTAGGATGCACCGTGCACACCGGTTGAAGAGCGCTGGTCTAATCAATGCTTGTGAAACAAGATGGCTGTTGTAAATGGGTTTGATAGCTGTGGTTAAAATAAGCAACCAAAACTATGCGAATGGGAGCAATTTTTGCTCAGTTAATATCCGAAATCACGGTACTACTCGTAACTTGTCTTAAAACGAAATTTTGACTTTAATTTGAGTAATGGCAAGCTTATATATTTAGGAATCAAAGATCTGGATTAATATCTTATTCATAAACTGATATGTGGTAATATCAAGGGAACAACAGGTCTGAATGCTCACCCACGTTTGACTCTCTGCATACTTGTGAAGATAAATACCTTAACACAGGGGTCGGTAACCTTTTTCGCACTATGGCCGGTTTCAGCCTCGCATTGTTCTGCGGACCGGCTCTCAACGAAACAACGCTTGGTTTATCTCACAGTCTAAAACACGTGATTATTCGAACGTCACAAAAGTACTTTCAAATTTAAAACGAAATTATGGAAAAGATTTCATGCTTTTTTGAAAAAAACTTGATGAAATTCTTGTTGTTTTGTTTTTTTGGCCGGAAAATGCGCACAATAATGAAAAAGAAGTTTAGATTTTTGTACCAGCCCAGCGGCACAAACATTCTTTGAATCGTAAATCCTATCCCTGGGCCAACTGTAGGATTTTCCACAGAGAAGCAAACACGGCGAGTTTGTGAAAAAAATTCCAGTTTTTGGAGCCATTTGGCCTTCGTTTTGCACAGACCGGTAACAAATTCCTCACCGACCGGCATTGGACCACGGCCCGGTGTTTGCCGACCACTGCTTTAACAAACTAAACGCACAAACTGACACGCAAAGAATGATCTTCCATCGTATGAAATAATGCTTGTCCCTCTTTTATTCAACTTGCGATGTTCATTGATATAATTTTTTGCTATTCTGCTTTGGTCATTAATTTAATCGCATTTCTTACCACATACGCAGTGTTTTTACCGAGTTTTGTGCCTTCCTTTGCAACCTTTGCCATTTTAAAGGCCGTTCCCAGAGTACATCTGTCAACCGCACGTCTCCACAACCTATCAGTAACGACTTTATTGCCGCATATGCATTTTACTACTGTACTAGGCTTGCGTTGCGTCACAGCCATGGGGCCTTAGCTGTGATATGGAAGCTGTGGTTTTGTTTTTGTTTAATTGGCATCAGAAAATGATTTAAGTTTCATTTAACGTAATCTTTTGATAACAACCTACTTTCCAATTTTTACTAGCTGCAGCTTGTGTGTTGTTTGACCTATTAATTTACTCATTGTAGTCTTATGTTTGTTTGTTTTCTCTTGCTTTATTTCTTTAGCATTTCACTCGTAAGCGTTGGCTGCAGATTTCAAGACTGAGGATGCACAGATTTACGTGAAATCAATTTTCTATTGAAAACGTTTGCTGATTGATTCGACTGCTTCGCCTTTGTGCAGAAGCGTAAATTAAAATTTTGTAGTTTTACGTTATCTTTTAAATGACATGTTTTCTAAAATCATTTTGGTAAAGTTTTGGTCTTATAGTTTTAGCAACAAATTCTTACTTTTGCTTTTCTTAATTTTCAGGAGAGCAGCAATGCTGCGATTTGTCTGATTTTCCTTCTCTCCTCACAACTGCAGAACAAACAAGCAGCACCGTCTCGACATCTCACATTACCTTTTATTCGAGTCTGAGCTACTCTTGGCCCTCGCAAACTTCTACCATCGATGGGATTACTGATTCTTCCACTAGGCCCGCGCAAACGTCTACCATCGATGGGTTTACTGAATCTTCCTCTAGGCCCTCGCAAACTTCTAGAACCATCAATGAGATTGGTGATTCTTCCACCTTGGTATGGATTCCATTACTAGTGGCGGCAATGGTGATGATTCTGGGTATATTCTTAATCGTTTTATACCGCGAACGGCCATGTAAAGATAAGTTTAAGACGGAAGCTAATGATTGTTCTTTAACTGATGCTGAAGCTGAGAAGAAACAAGTATCAAATGTTATTTACTGCAACTACTCTCAAAGCAGTAGTGAGTATGTAATGGATGGAAGATCTGTGAATACAACCGCGCACATAGGAAGTTCAACTGAGAACAGCAACCAAACGAATTATAATGTCATGGGTAAATCTTCTGTGAAAGAAGAGAAAAGGAATCCACTTTATGAAGCGCGTGAACAAGAAACTGATGCTTACGTTTATCAAGAAACGAAATTGAACGAACTTTATGATTTGTCTAAATAAAAGTTTATTGATTGCATTGCCAGTTGCCTGGTTCCGATGGCCTTGCAGCCGCTCTCAACAAACAGTTTTGTCAAACAAAATAACTAAAATTTTAATGTTTTTCAATATTCTTTTTTGTTGTTTCGTTGACATCGAACACCTTTGCAACTAATATTTCATTGGGATTATCAGAGGTTTGCATTTTTTAGTATTTTTCATGTTTTGAAAATTTCTTGACTTGTTCCCAGAAAATTAATTATTTGTTAAAGTTAGAGTTTCATAAACAACAGCCATGTTGAAAAAGCCCAGCATGATCTTATTCAAATAATTGATTTTTGCCGTTTTGTTTCTGATAAAATTCGCAAGTTTTTTTATACTCACTCTGCTGCAAAGGTCAATGCAGTGTCTTGCTCACACATATTAGAAAATCGTTGCTTTAGAAAGCTCTCTTAAAATAAAGCTCCGCTTAGAAAACAATGTAACGGCAAACAATGTTTCTAAGTATTGTGTACTCTTTTTCATGTTTGAAACATTTCTTTTTATCAATATTAATGCAAATGAGGACATTCCTTAAATTGCAGGCATAAATAAAATGGCAAGAAGAATGACTTGCCAGTAGGTTCAAATTTTAAAAAATAGGGCTTGTTTCTTTATAGAGGCTAACCAGTCCATACTTCAAATTGACAAAAAAATTATCGGAGCGTTTTTTGTCTCTTCAGCATCGACTAGTTCAGGGCTAGGCAAATAGTGGTCCCTGGCCAAACGTGGCCCGCCACAGCGTTATCAATGGCCCGCAGAAGCATTCAGGAAAATCTTCAAATCTGAAATTTCCTCCAACTTATCACAGTAAATATTAGTGCTGAGGCTAACTTGACCGAGACTTGCTTCTATTTTCATACGAAGTACGGCCCCCCGGTAAATGCGGCCTTCTCAAAGTTCCCACCTAGCCAAATTAATTTCCCACCCCTGGACGTTATGAAATAATGTTTGACTTTAGCGCGTGTTTTAGTATGATATTGCACAGAGAGGGTTGCTTTATTGTGCAACCAAGTTTGAGTTTAATTGGACTTAAATTAAAATAGCAGTGGCAAAAAAGTGAAAAGTGTGCCATTGTGCCCTACCTTCCCCTAATCAGCAACAATGCGTCACGAATTTTGCTTACTTATAAATAGTAACCCTAACATAAAAGGACTGTAAGGTGACAACGACAGGTCACGAAGACAAATATGACATGCAAAGGCAACGGTGCTATCCGGTAACAAGCATAAACCGACTAGCGTCAGCATGAAAACGGAAGTGGTGGCGTGCAAAGCTCGAGCCCAGCGTCGAGTTCATTCGCTGCAGTTGTGATGCGTTGAGAAACATTGATTATTGCCGAGGGAAAAACCATATGAGGCATAATATGCTGCACAATGTTACGATAACAACATCGCTAACGCTCTTGACATCAGGTTCTGCAGACAACAGGATGTCTGCCAATTGACCTTCTGCCAGTGGTTATCAGTAGGCGCGTCAGAGTCTAAGTCTACGTGGAAATTCTTCATAGCTTCACGCTTGGCTTTTGCTAGAGCGTTGTCTCCGATGGGGAAGCTGGTTTCAGCTGTTTTTTTCTGATTCACAACAGTATTGGAGTCGGCTGTACCCAACGAAGTTGCTTCGACAGCTGCAGCTTTGGTCTCTGCCAACAACTTGTTTACGTTAATGAAAATTCGTGTCAACTGGTTCTTTCTTGTCTTGGTTTATATTGCAAGGTGCAGTGAGTTGCGGACAACGAAGTGATTCCAACACTACGTCATAGCAAAGTAGTTGCTAACCTGCTCCGATTATATGACAGATCTGGAACTCTATCGGCCCGCCAGCCCTGCCTATGTAATTGACAATTATGTAGGCAAGAGCGTAACATGCCATACTGAGACCTGGTTAAAACTTCAAGTCCAAGACTCGAGTCTTGAAAATTGGCCGGATTTGCCGAAATTGTTCGTAGAAACTGTCCAAAAATGTTATCACAATTTCCGACCTGTAATTTTTCGAATTTCCGGCACTTTTCCTACGTGTTTTTTTTCTTTCTGCAGATATGACAAACGGAAAAGAGGTTGAATTATAGAAGCTTTACTAAACCATGTCGTTGGAGTAATCAGTCTCGAGACAATAGGTTTGAGACCGAGACCTGTAACCTTCGAGACCGAACACGCAAAAATAGGTCTCGTGGCCGAAACCAAATCTCGAGATTCCATCACTGGCAACTGATACAACGAAATTTTAATATAGCTGAGACCAGGGGCGTAACAAGGTTAGATGGCGGCCTGGGCAAGAAGCAAGTTTGGCGCCCCCATGTTTGAATCTGAGGTTTTCCGAAGCAAATGTACTGTATTGAAGAAAATATTAGTGACATTGCTGGGGCTTATCTGTGCCCCCTGCAGTGATTCGGCGCCCCCATAGTGATTCAGCGCCCGGGAATTGCCCCTCTTGTTACGCCCCTGGCTGAGACTTGGAAGGCAAACATTTATTTCAACATTTCATGCGATCGACAGGGATGACTCCAGGTCAACAGCGTCACCGGAGTTTATCACATTTCGCATGCAAGCTTTGCAAAGCAAACTGATCTACAAGTCGCAAATATACTGACTGAATGCAACCGTTCGAGGCTTGCGTCACTGTAATTTCCATTTTTCTCCAGGAGGCCTTTCTGTCACTGTCGTTGCCCTATGACGTGTGTTGCGTCACATATATGAGAACTCGTCCATTCCTACGTAATGCACGTCACAGACCAATGATATCGCCAGTTAGTTCTCTGCGTACTAGGCTTATTCATATTAACCCGAGTTTATCGTTTCTTTGAAATTATTCTCGAATGAGAACTGCCCATAGGTTGGAATTCGAATGCAGTGGTCTATGCAAATCTATTTCTTCAAAAAAGATTCAATCTGATGTGACATACATTAAAAAAACACAAAATACTTAATTGCAGATAGCAGCTCGGGCTCTGACGAATGAAGTCGGGTAAAGTGCGAGCGAACGAAGTCGACAGAACGTCTACTACGACCTATATTTTTGATTCAGGTCACCTGCAACGAGACTTGGACAACAATTCTAAATGCCTTAATTGACGAATTAGGGCGAAATGCCAATAATTCTAACCTAATTTGTGAAAAGCTTCTGCGCTCAAATTTTGCTTCTAATTTCCAGTTTTACTGACAATGTTGCTTTGTTCAAAGCCGTTATTCAACGAGTGATGCAAGAATGTTTATCGCGCAAGGAAAGCGCAATGAAAAGATGAAAGTGCTATGTCCAGGGCCGGATTTAACTTATGCGAGGCTCTAGGCTAATCCACTTGTGAGGCCCCCTCACTCATTGTTGTGAAGAAAAAAATGGAAAGCGTTAATCAATTTGCGAAAATCCGAAGATGGTGCCTTGGTAGTGCCATGCCCCCCTCAGGCACTGTGTCATGCCCCCCCCTCAGACCCTGAAAATAAAAAAATGTATAAACAGTATTCGGGAGTGGCGTGAATACGGGGAGCAAGGGCCTCAATTTAAAATGAACTGACTTTGTTTTCTTGTCACTGATACACGCACTACACAATTTTTTTATGACTACTGTACATTTTTTCTGCTTAATTTTCATTTTACGATTTCATTCTTTCACTGACAAAATTGCTTCACACGTGGCTGTTGAGTAACTTAACACAGGTAACAATGAACACCAGAAAAAGCTTCGGCTGGCGTGAGACATGTGCCCACAAACTTCAACAAACGTCTTTGATAAGCGATACATGTCTAAAACTTATAACATCCAACCACGCAAATAGGTTTATGTCATGAGCCTCAGACAATAAAAGTTCAGTTTTCTGTCTCACCGGATGATAAGTCTCGTACTAGCATTACACTAAAACTTGCTTCCAGAATGCACAAAAATGCGTATTTTTAGGTGTAATTTTGCAAAATTTTCCCGAGAGCATGTCCCCGGACCCCCTGGAATGGTGGTGCCTTTGGTACTTCCCCGAAAGTTGATTTGTGACATCACACGATTGTGACGAAACTTTGCCCCCCCCTCGGAAATTTTCTGCGCACGCCACTGGAAATACGTATAAAGAAATAAAAAGCTACAATCATCGAATTAAGTAAGGCTGAACATGACACAATAAACAGTTAAAAAGCTTTTGTCCTGCCTTCTTCATAACAAAATTATGTAAGAATTCATTAGAATTTGTTTGCGTAAGTTTGTCACTTTTAATGTACCGAACGCTTAGTGTTGACAACCTCTCCTGGAACATTGTCACACTTTAACTCATTTTTAATTCTGTTGTATCTTGAAAAGGACCTTTCGCCCTTAGCGGTTAGCGACCATCAAGCTAAGAAATAAGGCTTTGCGTGGTGCGTGGTTGGGTAAACTACGAACCACTAATCTAAGGCATCAGACCCAAACGCGGTTTCGTCATGTTTTTGCTGTTTCCCTGTCTCGTTGGGGAAGAGTTCTGCTGTTGCCAGTTGGCAAAGCGGCTTTTGCTTGCTATTCAAGGTTATCAAGATCTTCTCTGATTTTCTTAGCTTTGGAGCAGTACAAACTTGCGCAAGTACTCAATAGCAATCTGATTTCTGAATGACTTTTGTGAAGAAAATTCAAATGTAAAAAATCACATCTAAAAATACCAATCGAGCTTTACGCGATACAAACGCCTACAAAACTACTGTATTGCTCAGTCACCTAAGAAACAACTGTGCTTTTATTGTTGGATACTGCTGCTAGCCCTACACACTGCTTTTATTTGCAGTACAACCTTGCTTTGATCAGGTGCGTTGACATAACTAGAGGTTTGAGCCAAGGCGAAACTTAGCTGAAGGGAGTCTACTGGCTAACATTCAGAAAATCGTTGAGAAACAATAGCAAATCCGGCATTGAATAGCTATAAAACAAACAAAATCACCGGAAAACACTCCAAAAACGCAAAAAACAACAATCTACTTAAACCAAAAGAATAGTCAATACCAAAATACAAGCTATGTAGAGGCCCAGTTTGTACATTTAGCGTGACAGGGGGGAGGTTCGCATCCCTGCCAGCCGTCGATTATGGCACTGATCAGGTGCATTTCAAATATGAACAGCCACAAGTTCTTTTGATAGAGTCACTACGTAACAATCAGTACGATTCAGCAAACGCAGGACGCAGACAACATGCTTTGAATGTATCGACCCAATAGTTGGCATGCGGCTTGACCAACCGTCATATTGAGATTCATGGAAACTCATTGGAAGACTGGCGTTATCACCACGAAAGTGGAATAGAGCCAAATTTCGTGAATAATAATGAAGACATACATTTTTGACGAAGTTTAATTTGAATGATCATATACCAGCCATAGATTCTATGCGTACCGGTTTGTTGGAGGCCCACTTGGATCTTGATACCCTAGGCTTAAGCCTATATAGCCTGTAGGTAAATCCGGCACTGGCTATGTCACAATCACATCGGATCACTTGAACTAGCCCAGGGCTGACGAACCTATTTGCTATCGCGGGGCATTTTGTCAGTTACCGCTGAGTAACCGGGCCGCACAACTTTTTAGTCATGCTATGAAACCTGTTAAAAACGAAAAAATTGTTCATCAACAAAAACAAGATTAGAAGCGGGTCAAAGAAAGTTCAAGACTGCTGGTCTCGCTTGAATGCTTCGCGGGCCGCACGAATATCCTTTGCGGGCCGCATGTTCGTCACCCTTGAATTGGCATACAGTCATAGTAGGTATGATGATGGACAGCAGCTTAGAACGTATACTGTCGACGTTTGACAGCAACATCGGCTCCATTGGAACAAGTTTTCAGCCGCCCAGGCGAATTATACAACTCGAAACGCGTCAATCTTAGTGTATGAAAATTTGCCATTTTCATAATTATGTGAATGAAATTCCGATTTGCATAACTTGAGCTTACACTGAACTTGATTTGATGAAATGCTCTTCTAGTTCTGAGTTTAGTTTAATTTATAGTTTTTGCGAATTCGGTAATTCTAATTCTAATATAATTTCGGAAAACAGAGTAGTTCTAATTTTTAATTCTAATATAATTTGAAAAAGTTTAATTCTAGTTGTCCAAGTCTGAAAAATGAACGCGAAAGACCAGTCATGGAACGAAAATATGTGAACAGTGACAAGGTGCAATAAATAGAGCCCGAGTTGACAACCTTATTAGTGAAGTCTGTGGTGGCACAAATATACAAAGCAAGCAAGCTCTCGTTCTACAATGTACATCGCAATCGAAGACTCGGCCTAAGCCCGAATGCTGGAGTCGCCGCTGGTGATCGATTAAATTTTTCTCAACACATGCATTTGTTGAAACAATTCGCAATGTCTTAAAACAGTGGTTCCCAAACTTGTTCGAGTCGTTACCCAATCAAGGCCGTGATTATGTCTTATTACCCACAATCTTTCGCAGTGATCGCTCAAAATATAGAACAACAATTTTACCTTTGTTACGCATTACACCCCGAAGAATTGCATATTACACCTGGGAGGTAATTTACCCCCAGTTTGGGAACCACTATCTTAAAATATCTAGCTTATAGTATTTCATGTTAATTAGCGAGAGCACTTGCATATTATGTTAAGATTAGTTTTTATACAACATTTTTAGAAACATGCAACAGAATGTTCAATATCGGAATCATTGCTTGTAGAAAAAGTTTGCAGGTGCTAGACATCTGTACTGTAAAAAACGTAGGTAACTACCAATTTCACTGTCACATATTGACAACTTCCTGGTAAACTAAAAAAACATTTCATTGATTTACGTCGCTATGGCAGCCCCACGTTTTTGAAATCACACCTTTTAAATAAGTGGTTCTAAACCAGGGGGGCACGTCTCCATGAGGGGCGTTAATAAATTTCCAGTGGGTATGAGCGTTTATGCGCTCTACAACATGGAAAGTTTGATCAATAAATTTGCCACGAAATACGTTTGATTTTACAACTTATTCAAAGCCAGATACCAAGGACAACTACATCAGGGAGTCTTGGTATGGAAAGGGTCAAGAACCACTGTTCTTAATCATATAGCTCGAAATCTTCCCTTTCGGTTTTTGAAAAACCATGCGTTTTCTTGTTCGATTATTGATTTTTTAAATACAATCAGCTGGCGCTGGTCCATAAACCATTACAGAAATGGAGTTTGCATTGCCTGGTTTACAGCTCGAAGTGCAGCCGTTCGTCGTTCGTGAAAGTGCTTGACGCCGTCGTTTTCAATACGAATCTTTGCATCAACTTTTTGGGCATTGTAAATGTCATTCATGGTCGTGCATAAACTTTGATATCTTCTCTCCAAAAATCCTTGCAATTATTTCAGTTAGAAGTAGTGTTGAGTATTTTTCCGTATCACGTGTTTTAAATCCAGCATGTAAAAATTCTGTTTTGTATAGAGTTGCTGTAGAAGTTCGGTTGAAAGCATTAACCGACTCTTTAGAATTACTTCTTTTTCAATAAATCCAGAAGTCGTTGTGAATGCCGCTGTGTGCTTCTATCTGTTGGAAGCACCTGGTTCTTTTGGCAAAACGTCGGAGCCTAAAAACTTTCTCTACGGCATGATTTGTGCAACTGAGCCTCCTTGGCTATCAAATTGAATCCAACCAAAGCCTTGGTTTGGTCATTGTTGTTTCTTGAAGCTGCTTCCGAATTTGAATCACATACCTTCTTACGTCAATCACGCTGACAATGTCTCTTCTTTGCAATTAACGGTTTTCGTAGTCAAGAACAGAAAAAGCATAAGCCCTTTAGCAAACCTTGCGGATCCGTCGTTGAAAGCAAACTGTTGCTGCGTGTTTCTGGTGTTTTTGAAGTTCGCAAATGATAGCTACAGTAGCTAGCTTCGGCGTTTTTGCAGCATTTCGAATGATACATTGCATCACATATATGGTGACCCGTTTGCTCCAATATTGTATTTAAAATATCTCTGGATTTTTTTTCGCAAAAGAACTTATTATTTTTGAAAAATAGAATTTTGTTTGACCAACACTTTGAAAAAGCTTGTAGTTGCGCTGTTCATTAGGTTTACATCACTTCATTAGGATTACACAGTTTATTGGAGTTACAAAGACATCGATTCTACAAACCCATTACTTCATCGATAAAAATTTAACGATCTTGAAGACACCAATATTATAATTAAATAAGTACTAATGCAGACCTTGAAACGCCTTGCTTTGAAACACGCCAGAGTCTTAAAAATGCCACAGTAGCTGATGTCAGGCTTGCGGGTAGGGTAAACAGCTGGTTGTCAGGGCCGACACGCTTCAGCGCTGCATATGCATTGGGTGCGTTTACACTAGCGGTTTTCGCGCTTTGCAAGCGTCGAAGCGTTTGTAAGTTTTATTTTGGCTGTGGAAACGGGACGTTAGGCGCTTCATGCGCTTCAGCTGCGTAACTGGATCCATGGAAAATGGATAGCATGCAGCGTTTCACGAGCGTTGTGAGCGACGGAAGCTGTGGTGAGCTTGATGTCCAGGTAGGTCTAGGCCAGTCTCAGCCTGTATCAGTTAATTTTTTTTTCATCATGTCGCACCCATCATACGTTCGTTGCTACACTGTGGGAAAGCCAAGAGATTCCTTATTTTATTGCACCTAATGTCTGCTACTTAATAGCATCTCACAAAAGACTAACTTTGTCTGGGTTATTTTGTGCAAAGAAAAGAACTGCATGATTTCTGTTACACAAGCTTCAATTGTATGCCATGGCTTAGCATACATTACACAAATCT